>JDSG01000007.1_pt1 | contig 192063 bp, 207 predicted proteins | sample 199341 | NCBI WGS metagenome assembly JDSG01 (sample SAMN02584197, study PRJNA231836) | bioreactor metagenome | isolation source: continuous culture bioreactor short generation time transfer1 day 52 after... | place: Germany: Bremen | reverse complement strand
ACCATACTAATAATATCAAATATTTCATCTTTCTCACCATAGAGGTAGACCTTTTTATATTTAGCATTCTCAAGTTCTTTGAGGATAGCATGATGACCTGCCTTGCTCGCAATATCTGTCGATAATTCCTTATGATAAAGCGGTATGTCTTTGTTGCTTTCTCTCTCATTCCTTCAGGAGTAAGAATATATTGAACTAACTTTGGATTTTTGAAAGCCTCAATGCGAATCAGACCGGCAGACACCATTTTCTTGATGAGGAGATTCACTCCACCTAACGACATACCAACATGAACCGCTATATCTCTCTGAGTAACATTTTCATTTTCATAAATATAGTTCAGGATATTGATTTCTTTCGACATTGATTTCTCATCATCCCCCCCTCTTTGTTCAGTGACTGAACAAAGATTATTATACCATATGTACATACAAAGTTACAACCGCAATTCTTTCATTATCGCGGTTGCTATCTTGTCGTCTATGAGTTCTTCCAATATGCCCTAAAGAATGCTACAAAAATACCTAACATACCACCCAGCACAATTCCAACAGCCATATTTAAGAGTTTATTCGGTCCTGTTGGTCTTTCAGGCACAACCGCCTCCGAAGATATGACGATATTATTACTGCCAATCTCTGCTGCGGCTGCCACAATCGCATCTTGATATCTTTCCTGATAGGCTGTATAAGTCTGCTTAGCTAACTGCACCTCTCTGTTCAACTGATCATATTTATATTCTTCTTCAACCAGCAGTGCTTGTTTAGCAATGAGCTCTTCTTCAAGTATCTTTAATTGGTCTTTATTAGCATCATATGTTGAAGTATTCGTTATATATCCATTTTGTACATTTATATATTCTATGGTTATAAGACTTGATGCCAATTCACTGTCATTGGCATCTACAAGTTCAATACTCTCTCCAATCAATTTTCCATTTGATCCTAGCTGTAACGAATCAATCACATATCCCGTATCACTTAATTGTGGGGGGGCTAACATTGCCAATTTATCTTCTGCTGCCACTATAGCAACCTCAAGATTGTTGAGTAATTCTTTGATACTGGTAATCTGTGATATTAGTGATCCTATTTCACTCTTTAATTCATCAATACTCACACTATCTACTACAAATTGGGCCAGCTCTTGAGATTTCTCAGCCAAATTGGACTCTTCGAGGACCAGTTGAGCCTCTATCTTACCTGCTGTAATCTGACTCTGATTCTGACCACTCTCGTCGATGTAATCAATAAAATCCTTTGCAAGTTCATTGGCAATGATTTTCACCTTGTCAGGATTTTTGCCTGTCACTCTAAGTTCAAGAAGATTGGTATTCTCAACATTGCTGATATTAATCATGCTTTGTAAAGCATTTATATTTAATCTATTACCTGAACTATCTTGGAGATTCAAGCCGCTGATTACTCTCGTCAGCAGTTGCGGTGACTTAAGTTGTTCCATATATGTCTCAACAGTACTCACTGGATACAGACCTGTATCATTGACGATAGATTCAATGTTGTTATTAATCACTGATTCACTGCCTATAGGAGATGCGTTCAAAACGGCTTTACTCTCATAGGATGGTTCAACAATTACAAAACTATAGATACCTGCTAATATCAAAGTAATTGCAGTAATCCCTACAATCAACCATTTCTGATCCAGCAATATCTGAATCAGTTCCTTTAGAGTAATCTCACCTTGATATGTTGTTTGTTCTATTTGCTTACTCATAATAAATCCTTTTCCCATCATATATTGATATTTGTTATACTAGGCTAATAGTATCATAACTCACTCTGAAATTAACTATATTAACAAAATATTATAAAAGTTAAATAATCCATCTAATGTGTTGTACTTTAGTGTCTTTTGGTGATCCAAGTACTCAGCAGCGCTTTTTCTTCTCTGGTGACCATTAGAATATAGACTACAATCACATACGTCAGGAAGAAACAAAGCGCTTCGATGGTAAGACCTACAAATGTCAAATCTATTCCAAGGCTACCAACCGCTAACCAGATAATCAAATATGTGAATAGGCCAATCACTGGTATGAAGAGATTTTTTAGCGATGGTAGAATACTCATCTTCTGAAACATTTCTCTCGTTCTATAGAGATTACCTAAAAACAACACAACCACTGTACCAATAGCAATACCGATTATCCCTATATATCTTATCAGTACGATGTCCAGAATCACATTACTGCCAATCATTAAAAGTGTAATCTTGAACTCCTTGAAATGATTCTCTGTCATAGAGTTCATATATGCCACAGGTCCAAACAAGGAGTGAATCAAATAAGCAAATGACAGAACAATCAACAGCATCCAACCGTTGTAGTCACCACCAGTAGCAAAATCCATGAACCAACGGGCATAAATGACTACACAGAAGAACACCGAAGTATTGACCATAACAAGTAACTTCGTACTTTCATGATATACATGTTTCAGTTTTTCAATCGCTTGGACATTGTAATGTTTTGAAATCTCAGGGGGGGCCACAATCGAGCCTGCAGCAATCAGAATGAAACTGCTGATATAAGCAACTTTGTCAGCGATATTGAAGACACCTACTTTGCCCTCATCCATATAATAGCCAATGATAAAGGCATCTGTACGTCCGATGAGATATTCGTGCATCCCAAGGAATACAAGTGGCAGTGACAAGATGAATAATTGACGCATCCGCTGGCTAATACCTTTTCTAGAGATTGCAATCAATTTATCTCTTTGCATATGCCAAACCATATAAATTGCTCCGAGGCCAAAGCCAATATAATTACATACGAACAGAGACAACAAGCCATTCATCTCCATTACAAAATAGAGAATCAGAAAGCTACATATTATACCAATGGGCATCAAGACACTTTTGCCAATCACATAATGCCGAATCTTGTATACGGATCTAAAAATCCCTTCAGACACCTGTGTCATTGGAATTATCAGCAGTATTGGTGCATAGTATGTCAAGTATTGGCTATATTCTGGTGTATTGAGAATGTCACTAGCAATGTTTTTCGAAAACAGCAAAACAATCGATAGTAGAATAATAATCACCGCATACATCATCAGCAGACCAGCTGTGATGATATGGCTTTTCTCAGCCTGATAGTCTTCTCTTGGCACCAATACAGTGATTCCCTGATCAATACCCATCTTAATCACTATAGATATGAGCATAACAGTCGAACTGATAAAGACATAAGTCCCATAACCTTCAATACCGATAAGCTTCGCAGCCATGATATTGAACACAAACATAATCCCAGCATCAAATAGTTTACCAAAAAGAGATAAAATGACTCAAAGAGTTTTGTTTTCATATAGGGTTTCTCCATCGTAGAGTTCTTCTGTAGCTGAAACCATCTGGTTGATCGTGAATCGCATCTCGTAAGTCTCTCTTGCTGCCTTGCCAAGTCTCTCCCTAAGGCTTTCATTGTCACAGAGCTCGACAATCTTATCCACCGCTTTACGACAGTTCTGAGTCAGAGGATAGAGATAACCATTCTTATTAGCTTCTACCACTTCATTGTTGCCAATGATATCACTTGCGACCATTGGTAGACCTGAGCGGCAGGCTTCTATTAGGGTATAAGGCATACCTTCATAACGCGCCGTGGACAGATAGATATCTGCGGCATCCAGTATGTAGTGAACATCTTTGCGATGTCCTATGAAGTGAACATTGTGAAGGCTTTCTTCATTGACTTTTGCCACCATCGCCTCTAACAAAGGCCCTTCACCAACCCATACAAAAGCTATAGTAGGTCTTTCCTCAGCCACTTCTTTGGCAATCCGAAGAAACAGGTCTGGGTACTTCTGATCATAAAGTCTGGCGACACAGACCACCATAGTTTGTTTACCGCTAAGCTTTAATTCTGTTCGAATTAATCCTCGGCTGTTCTCAGGAATCCTTGGGATATCTTCTATAGCGTTATATATAACCGAGGACTGATGGTCCTCCATGATTTTGGCTCTCAAAGCGAATTGTTGTTCACCTTGACTCACATTGATGGTATATGCCTTTTGACTGGCAGCCATCTTCTTTTCTACCCACAGATATAATCTATATTTGATTTGTACCAGCTCTTTGTTCTGAACAGCATAAGCATGAGGTGTATAATACATCTTCTTGACATAAGATTTGCCCTTTGCAGTCATGCGTCCAATCACGCCAGCCTTAGAACTATGGCAATGGACAATCTCTGGTCTGTATTTCCTCATCAAACCATTGATTCTTATTAATGCCTTCAGATCATCAAGTGGGTGTATATTCCTGTTGAAAGTCTTGACTTCCTCTGAGATGATTTTACCCTGCATCATCTTCATCATTATCTCAAAGTAGTAATCAACACGCCTGATACCATGGACAAGCACAATCTCATACTTCTCTTTATTCAGATTTCTAACAAGATCTGCAACGTGTTTTCCGACACCGTCTTTGCAAGTCTCTGCGATAATCATGACTGTTACTTTCAATAGCATCTCCTAGTTAACTTTAGTTATTGTTCTGTGCCATTTTGTACGTCGGCACCACTTTGCGCAACAATTCGACTGTCGAATCGTTGCTGTCATCTGAGGTCACATTCTCTTCAAATGAGGCGATGTATTCTTTAATTACTTCGTAATTGATATCCAACGGCTGACCGACAAAAATCTTGTCATGAGTCGTAGACTTTATACCCTCTTCGTCCATAAGGAGCTCCTCATAGAGTTTCTCACCTGGCCTTAGGCCAACGAAGTTAATTGGTATGTCCACTTCAGGCTCAAAACCTGACAAACGAATCAAATCACGTGCCAAGTCCACAATCTTCACCGGTTCCCCCCCCATATCCAGAACAAAGAGTTCACCGCCCTTGGCCATGGCACCAGATTGAATAACCAGCTTGGCAGCTTCTGGAATTGTCATAAAATACCGAATGATATCAGGGTGAGTGACAGTTACATATCCAACTTCATTAATTTGCTTTTTGAATAATGGTATAACACTTCCGTTAGAGCCTAGTACATTACCGAATCGTACACCCACATATTCAGTACTACTAATGCTATTAAGGCCTTGTATGATCATCTCACAGACTCTTTTGGTTGCACCCATAACATTAGTAGGATTTACCGCTTTGTCAGTTGAAATCATAACAAAACGTGTCACGTTTGATAGATGTGCTGCATGTGCAACATTGTAAGTACCTAGAATATTGTTCTTAATTGCTTCCTTGGGATTATCTTCCATCAAAGGTACATGTTTGTGAGCCGCAGCGTGAAATACGACATCTGGGGGGGCATTTACCTTCATGACATGTTCAATATTCTTCTTATCCCTGACCGATGCAATTATTGAGACGAGTTCTATGTCCTTTAAATCAGCTGACAACTTTAGTTCATTATATAAATCATAAAGATTATTCTCATATATATCTAATACTATAAGTCGTTTTGGTTTGAAGTTCACGATTTGTCTTACCAATTCAGATCCAATCGACCCTCCAGCACCTGTTACTAACACTGTCTTATCTTTCAAATACTCACAAATATGCTCAATATCAAGGGCCACTTCATCTCTGCCAAGTAAATCCTCGATCTGTACATCACGAATTGCATTGATATCAAAATGCCCATCAATCATTTCATATATTCCAGGCACTATCTTTAGTTTAGCTGTTGTTTCTTCGCAGATTTTGACAATTTCTTTGACAACTGCTCTCTTTGCGGAAGGAATGGCTATGATAATCTCATCCACATCATATTTGTTGGCCAAATCTACTATATCATTTCTATCACCTGCAACAGGTATATGATACAATATTTGACCCTTTTTCATAGAATCATCATCTACCAGTACCACTGGTTTACTATTGAGATAATCTACCTGCCTAAGTTCTTTAATTATCATAGCACCGGCGTCACCGGCACCAATTATCATAACATTTTTTTGCTTATAATTACCACCATTTATTTGCCTAGTCGATGGAACTTTTTTAAGCCTATTAATAAATCGATATAACAGTCTTATACCGCCGAGTAACAACATATCAATCATTGTATTGATTATGTAGATACTTCTTGCAGTCTAACCTCTAATAGGAAAAAATAACTCAATACTGCAATATTCGCAACAGCAGATGCCAAAACCACATTAATTAGCTCATCTATGCCTGCAAATCGCCATACACTTTTATATAATTTGAATAAATAGAATATCAAAATCTTGATGACAGTGAATGTAACTGCATGAAATGTATACATAGACAAATATTGTCCATCTATACTTCCTTCAAATCTTATAAGAAAAGAAAATAGAATTGCACAATTAAATAAAACTATATCTACGAAAATAAAAATTAGTACCCTCATTCTTCTTTGCATAGTATCTCCCCCCCTAACACTTTGCGAAGTTATCTGTATTCCTTAAACATAATAACACGTAAACGCCCTGTATACAAGAAATACATGGCTTATTAATAAAAAGTTAATGTTTGAATGAGTAACTAATAATTTTCTAATATGGTATACTGTTCATGACTATTAAGGAGGGCTATCCATGAAATCTAAATCAAGCAACTATCATTTATTACCAATAATCATTGTATTGTCAATTTTGCCTCTTATTGTTAGAGCTAAAATCTTAGAATACGATACTTCTGAACTACATTGGTACGCACAAGATTTATTTACACATACTGACATCTTCACATATTACAAATCACTAATACTAGTGCTAGTTGCAATCATAATGGTTGTCATCATAATATATTATAGTAACTCAGACCATTCTATGGTTAATAAAAAATACTATTACCCTGCTTACTTTTACGCAATCATAGTGTTAATCTCTACAATACTTTCTACAAATATATACTATTCTTTAAAAGGTTATATCAACCATTTAGAAAATGTATTTGTCCTATTAAGTTATATTGTTATATTCCTATACACAGCATCTTTTGTTAAGAATGAAAATGATTTAAAAACACTGAATTTTGCATGGGTAACATCCATAGGCCTACTAACTCTTATTGGTCTAACTCAGTATTTGGGATTTGATATTTATAGATCAGAATTTGGTCTAAGTATGATTTTACCGCCTCAATTGCATAGTCAGATTGCAAGTGTTGATTTTACTTTGTGGAAAGACAACCTTATATATCAATCCCTCTTTCATTATAATTATGTAAGTTACTATTCAGCCCTAGCCTTTCCATTTTTCCTAGCTTTAGCTATATCCCATAAGCAACTTAAAATGAAAGTGTTTTACGCTATAACTCTAGCAGTTATCGTTTTTAATCTTCTTGGTTCTCAAGGTAGAAATGGTTTTATAGGTCTAGTGATTGGATCATTTATAGTTATACTGCTCAACTTAAAAAAGCTTCTAAAATCAAAGGCAACTTACATCATTCTCATTGCGGTTACTTTGATTTTAACTATTGTAGTCTTCAATACCGAGACTGTATTAGAAGGTAGACTTAAGCTTGCTATCAGCGAACTAAACCAAACAACCGACTACCCTCTCAATACTATCGAAACAACAGATAATAGTGTAACCATCGACCACAATACATTCATATTAACTCTTGAAGCTTCTAATAATAATAACGGCAAGACAACCTTTAGCTTCTATGATGAGAACAAGTCTGATATCAAGTTGATGATGAATGAAAATAAAATCATTCTCGACCACAATAGTGATTCTACAAACTCTTACAGCGTACTCGATATCCAGTTATTAACATACAATGGCAATGATGTTATTGAATTATCTATCAACCAAAATAAGTGGCACTTCATGCTAGTTGACAAGAAGATGATGTATCTAACACCTTATGGTACGACAGTTGACTTAGATTCAACAGCATCAATTGGATTTGCTGGCAAAGAAAGATGGGGGGGATCTATGAGAGGATATATATGGTCAAGGTCCATTCCTCTGGTTCTAGAGAAACCATTGTTTGGAAGTGGTCCAGACACATTCCCCCCCTTATCTTTTCCTCAAGAAGACTATGTTGGTAAATGGAATGCTTACCGAAGTATGACAACCCTTGTTGACAAGCCCCCCCACAACATTTACCTTGGTTATGCCATTAATACCGGTATATTATCTCTTCTAATGTTTTTGGCATTAGCCATAGTAGCATATACCCGTACGTTCAAGAATTATGCTTATATGACCTTAACATCAAGGACCTATGCAGCTGCCTCCATAGGTGCAATAACTTCCTATTTATCCTCAGGTTTCGTCAATGATACCAGCTTACATGTAACGCCAATTTTTTTGGGTTATCCTTGGTATCAATTATGCTGTCAATTCTATGCAAAAGGAAAAGTGAGATGGATAAACCATCTCACTCTCGCATTTAAGCTCAAAGTTAACTCAACACTATATCTATGTAAGCTCACTGCCTTTTGCACCAAGACCAATCATCACCCATACAACAGATGTAATTGTTACGATACTGTCATTGGCCAATCCTGTAACTGCAAATACAATAAGCAAAGTAGCAATACTCATTAACAATAATGACCCTTGATCACTCACACCAATTATATATGCCTTCTTAATTAAGACAACCAATACACCTACAATCATCACAACTAACGCAAGTAACGAGACTATCCCTGTATTAAGAGCAATTTGCAAGTAAATGTTATGGGGGGGTTTATCAACTAGTCGCGTCGTTTTTCTTAGGAAATTCGCTGTATCAAGTAGGTCGTAATGAGGAAATGCTGCCACATACGCATCTGGCCCATAACCAATTAAGAAAGTTCCCTTCAACATAGGGATAGACCTTGACCAGATATAACCACGGCTAGACGCAAAGGACTCCATGCCATCAAAGCCATAACTTGGAGCATCCAGATTCGATGGAAAAGCATTAAGCCCAGGTCCTAACATAGCAACACCATCGGGTAGGAACCTCATATAGATTGTTTTACCTCTATAGATAACAGTCATTCCGCCTCTACTTTCTAGTAATTCGATACTGAGATTTTCAAATTGAGCATCTTCAAATACAACTTGTAGGTCTTCAAATATATAAACATATTTGTCACCATGGACATCTTGTAACTCTAATTCATTACCTTTGATGACAAACCTTATTACAAAATCTTCAGTACTAAGCTCAAGACCATTCGGAATCTCATCTATAGAAGTAATTAAGCCATCTTTTCCTGTGTAATTACCACTTATCATTTGTACTTCATCGCTCATACTAGCGATTTCACTATCAATTCTGTTATCTGAAACTGCATTAAGAAAAATAACAACCAAGGCGAATGAACCAACTATTATTAATGGCTGTATATAGTTTTTAAGTTGAACCTTTAAAGTCAAAGCAAAATAAACAATCAGGCCAATAGTTGCTCCGATTATTCCTGTACTCGAGTTAGAAGTAATCAAAGCTATAAAGGTAAAAATCATGGCCACATAATAATAAATCTGATACTTTCTACCTTTACTTATAGTAAAAAAAGCTACATTAAGCATCAGTAGTAGTGACATATAACCACCTAGATAATTAGGGTTGTTCATCAATCCTATTGAATAATTACTTCTTAGGGTGAATTCGATGTTATCTTTGATATGAATATAGGTTGAAGGGATCATCATATTCATACCGAACTGAGATTTGAAGATATCCATGTCAAAGTACTGAAGTAAGGCTACAAGACCCATAACCATACCAGGAATCAACGCAACGTTTAATAGCATACGTAACTGCCACTTATTACTAACAAGTAAGTAAGCTGTTATCGAAAGTGCAACGTATGCCAGTAAAACATACATCCCTTCATTCCTATCTAAATACCTGTGATCCCTAAATTACTTGATCCAGCTATTGCTGCAGGATCTTCAATGATACCTGCAAAGTTCTTAATAAAGGCTTTCTTATAGGTGGCAGTAATGGTGGAAATTAATACAAAGAAGGCATACACACCAGCCGGCACCATAAACCAATGAAAACGGAAAATTTTATGGCCTATAATTAACTTTATTACTAGCAATAAAATCGCTAACACTGCCATAATGACAAGCCACTCACTTCTTACTTTATAGAAAAAGTCGTAGAAAGTGGTCTTGTCTTGGTAAATAGTTTTCTCAAGATCCGATATCGGTACTGCACGTACTCTTATAAGTAATGGTATTAGTCCAACTACCATTAGATGGGGGGGTAGAATCCAGATAAGATTGGTCCAATTAGTTTGATGAGTCCTCATTTTGTTTTTCATACTTATCTCCCTAATCTTCAATAACTACGTCTATCTTATCAAGCCCGAGAATGCTATTGCCTTGTTCATCTTCAATAAATCTAGAAGGTATCTCTAGACTATAGATTTCGTTCTCTGTCAAACCTGTAATTGTTAGCTGATCAAAGAAATGATAGGTACTGTTACCACCATCAAGACTTAAGTTGTCTCCAAGACTTAAGGATACAAGTGCACCCTCTTCATCCCTTAAGAAAATATCACTAATTAGTTCTGCCGATGCATCAACCCCCCAACCACTTCACTTAAATTAATAATCAATGAATTGGCTTCGCTTGTATCAAGCTCAATATCAGCCCTAGTCTTATCTTTAATCAGAACAGCCTTCAACGCATCTATTTCAAGTGGCTGGTTAAAGGTATCACTTGTAGATGGCTCATCCACCAAGTAAATGTACTGTTTGTCCCCCCCATCAACTCTGGCATCCCCCCCATCAATTTTACTACTTAATTTCAAGTAGGCAATGGATGCATCTTCAGAATCAATGGCAGCGGATTTGATATAGTGAGTATTAGATTCACTATTGCCGGATTTCAATACGAAATCATCTGCATTAATTACTTTAAACTCATGATCTGTGGCAGTCAGTCTAATTGAATTAAGCTCTATTAATTCGGCCTCTATATCTAGGAAGTCAAAGTCGCCAATTGATCCAAAGGAATAAGTCCTACCCATATTAGATATAATTAGACCTGATTCATCGCTTAACTTCCCGATTTCAATTCGATCATCACTTTCTAACCCATCGATTTTGATATCCACATACTCACCATCAGAATCTGCATCAATCGTATAGTCCACCATAGAAAGTGGGTATTCTTCATCCTCATCTTCTTCATGATATGTGTAGTAGGATGGGTCTATTAGTTTCGTCACATCCATCGCTTCACTGAAGCTAATTCGAATGGTCTCGTCAGACAGGTACTTCACTGACTCTATACTTGGTTGTTCCTTATCTCCCATTACGACAGTAGTTTCAACTAATATTAGCCTATTTTGGAAGACGGACTTGTCTTTAATGCTCATAATCATAAACTCATATTCAACAGCATTTACCAGAGGATCTGATAGCTGAATCTTGTACACTGTCTCTGATGATTGTTCAAAACCATAAGATTGAATAGTAACAAGTGATTCTTCTCCCTCATCATCAAACTCCGAAACAACAAAGAAATTGGATGAAAAGTCCTGAACAGGTTCAGAAAACTTAAGTACTATAGCATTGTTACTATCAACACTAATGTCTACAGTAGGTGCTGTCGTATCATAGGGCGCTTTCACTTTAAAAGCCACATCAATCTTTACACGATTGCCTATCATGTCTTCAATATCATCAAAGGTGCATGAGATTCCGTTTGTTGCTGCTGAAGCAGGTAATGGGCTTTGAAGGTCAATTATAATGATATTATCATTAATGGTCATGTATTCTTGATCATCTTCATCTTCTAAGGAATAGGTAATGCCATTAACAACAATTTCACCCTCGCCTTCTCTGATTATTTCATCAAATTCTATGACGACTTTATCTCGATTCAAAGCATTCGCTTCAATTATTGTAGGCGCTTGGGTATCCATTATGGCCAAAAGCTCAAAATCAATTTCTTCCGATTGATAGCCAGCAAAATCTACAACATTGGTTACTGTTAAATCATAAGTACCTGTTGTTAAAGCTTGACCCAATTCAAGATAAACGGTTTTACTATCTCTGCTGATGCTTCCTGTAGCCACAATCCTTTCATCATCCAGTAGGACATCATCATAGACTTGTGTTCCTATCTTAAATTGCACCGGCTCATTAAAATCGATTTTTATATAAACTGGATTTAATAACTCTGCGCTCATAACCACTGGTTTGCTTGTGTCCTTAAGGGTTAATTCACGAGACGTCGATGTCACTGTATTACCATCCATATCTTTTAAACCCTTAATTGTTAAAGTCATATCAGTCGATTGCTTCTGAGGTGATCCAATAACTATATCCACCCTTTGACTATCCACCATATTTAAAGCATAACCACTGGCACTAACACCATCCAATAAATTAGCATCATAGATTAATTCTGTGCTACCTCTTGATAATTCAATGGTATCTCCGCTAAGGCTAGCCTCATCTATTGCTTTTGAAAATTCTATGGTCATAACCTTAAGGTTATCAGAGGCTATAGATTCAACGACAAACTTACTGCTATACAAACCATAGGATTCTGCTTTTGCAGAAGAGATGACACCATTATCTATGAGCTTCTTAACTAGTTTATCTCCCGTAGTAACAAGAGAGGCTGTAAGAGCATTATACATCACATAAGATGCGTCTCTTTTTGTAAAGCTACTATCACTTATAGAGTCCCCCCCTGCTGCCATAAGTCCAGATGTTTTACCTAAGCTTTCTGCCATATTCCACGCTTCACTCGAGTCATAGCCCAAAGCTCTCAGTTGAAAAGCAATAAACTCCTTTTTGGTGAGAGGGGGGGCTGTAGGGCTAAAATGTTTTTGACCCGTTCCAGTTGTAATACCTTCAACGTAAGCCAGCTCCGCCCATCCTTTTGACCATCCATTCGTATCTATGAAGTAACCATTAGATACTGCTTCATCTGCTTCCGATTGTTTGTATCCTAACGACTTAAGTATCATTGTCAAACCGACTTCCCTTGACAATTCACTCATCATCTCTTGATCACTGATGTTGAGAAGCAGGCCCAAATCATTAAGGACCTCTTCAGGCTTTAAATTCACCTCTGCTTGCATTGGTACAACTAAAATCTGTAATACAAGAATTACACTTGATATAATACCTATAAATCTTTTCATATACCCTCCTAAAGCAATTATGGTAAATGCTATCTCACTATATTATAGCACTGCTTGTATAGTGGTTCAATTACTATACTTTTACTATATTATTACAAAAAACCACCCCCCCGGATATAATCCGGGGGGGTGGTTGATTAAACATTATACGTTTGTAAATTACGCTTTTTTTTATCAACAAAGCAATCTATAGACACTAATTAGTCTTTAACGATTACGTCTGTTTCTTCAAGAGCATTGATTACGTTACCAGCAACATCTGTAAGATATCTGCTGAAGATTTCAACAGTGAAGTCAGTATCTTCTGCAACCGTTAAGTCACCACCGTCGATAGTAAGTGTTGTTACACCATCAGCAGTAGCAGCAGTAACTGTAAGACCACTTACTACATCACCATCTTCATCTCTAACGATAATATCACTTGCAGTTGTAGCAGAAAGTGCACCGTCTGCAAGGTCAAGTGCTTCGTCAAATACTACAACGATTTCATCAGATTGCTCATCAGTAATATCTGCAGTAGCAGAAACGCCATCAGTTACAGCAGTTGCAGCGATAACAAGAGCATCATCAAATGTGTTCACTGTATCACCAGAAACAACAGCAACTTCAATGTTAAGAGCGTTATCTGTAGTAACATCAGCTTTAAGGTCTTTGCTAAGAGTAAGAGTTACTTCGTTATCATCAGCAACTGCTTTCTTAACATAGATTGTAGTTACAGTAACACCATTGTCATAGTAAAGTTCAAAATCATCTGGATCAGCAATCACAAATGAGTTAGAAGCACTTGTAACAACGATTGTATCTACTGCAGTAAGTTCGAAACTAACATCAGCAAAAGTACCAGTAGCATCTACAAGATCAATGCCTGCACCTGCAAGAGAGTTACCAGCAGCATCTTCAGCACCGTATAGATCAAGGTCCCAAGCAGCACTAACATTTACAGGATCTTCATCATCATCAAGAACTTCGATATCTACAGATTTAGCATCATCAGCAACTGTAATATCAACTGTCCAGTTTTTAAGTGGTTCGTTGTTAAGAATATAGTTAGAAACATCTTCAAGTGTTGCTACGTCCATAGCTTCACTGAATGCAACACGGATGATTTCATCATCGTCACCAATGATTTTAGCATCTGATACAGTAGGAACCATTAAGTCGTTAGCTTCAAGAGTAACAACTGTTTCAGCATTCTTGTTAGCAAGAACAGAACCATCTACAGCAGCATCTTCTTCAAGAGTTAACTCAAGAGTTGTTGCGTCGATATCTGGATCGTCAAGTGTAAGAATGTAAAGATTGTCAGTATCAGCATCTTCTGTCAATGTATCAGTATCTACATCAGCATCGTCATCATCAGCATCTACAATTGAGAAGTCACCAACAGTAAGACCAGTTACAGCCTCATCAAATTGAACTTCAATTTCATTATCTGAATTGATTGTGATTGAAGCAACAGGAGCTGCGTCATCAAGAGGTGCCATGAAAGTCGTTTCGCCATCAGCCTTGTTACCAACAACGTCTTCAGCATCTTCCCAAGTTACTGTTACAGCAATGAATGCATCACTTGGCTCAAGATCAGCAGCAAGTGTAAGTTCAATTACGTCCTCACCATTAGTAAGGTCAGTTTCTACTGTTGCATCATCACCAGCAACTTCAACATTATCGATAGCATATACGTCTTCATCAAAAGTAAGTTCGATTGTGTCAAGGTCAATAACTTCTACAGACACGATTTGTGGAGCAGCATCATCAGCAACTACAGTGATAGTAGTAACTTCTTCTGCAGCAACAAATCCAGCAAAGTCAGCTACAGCTTCCATAGTGAATTCATAAGTATTAGCCTCAAGTGCATCACTAAGATTGTAAGTAAGTGTTGTAAGGTCATCACTTTGCTCAAGTTCACCAACGACTTTATCTTCACCAACTAATACATCGTCAAATACTGCTACGCCAGGACCTTCAAATGAAGCTGGGTCGATTGGCTCTGAATATTCAACTACGATTGTCTTAGCATTTTCAACTGTAACACTAACAAGTTCTGGATCATCTTTGTCTGCCATTACAACAACGATTTCTTCTTCTGTTAGTTCGATTTCGTCTTTACCAGTAGCAGTAAGTTCGATTGTGATTTCAGCGTTTTGATCTTGAACATCTTCAAGAACGATAATAGCTACGCTACCATCTTCAACAACGTCATCAACATCACCATCAGCATCTTCAGAATCAATTGTCACATCACCATCAATGTCACTAGCAAAAGTAACTTTGATTGCAGCAAGACCAAATGATTCAGCAGAAACGATTGCGAAGTCTTCGCTTGGAGCAGCAACAAGTTCAGCAGCAATAGCAGCAGCTTCAAGTGTAGCGTCAGCAGCAATTAAGTCTTCGATTACTGTTGTAGTTCCACCAACTGGTGTAGTTGTAAGTGTATCATAGATAACACCAGCAACTGTATCTCTTGATACATCACCTGTAGGAATTGCAAGTCCAGCAGTAGCCGCTTGACCAGTTACATCTGTGTAAGCAAGGTCAAAGTCATAACCTAGAGATCTAAGAACCCAAGTTACCATTCTTTCACCAGTTACAGCAGTACCGAATTCAGTAGCGCTAATACCGTTAGTGATTTTCATCTCTACAGCGTAAGCTACGAATGGTACAGCATAGTCAGGAACGTCAGTAAAAGCTACAGTAGCTTCTGCGTCAGTCGCCCATCCTAAAGCACGTCCGATTAGAACGATAGCGTCTGCAGCGTTAGCAGCACCCTCTAGGTCTAATACTTTTTCAGTTGCGCTACGTCCCTTAAATAGACCTAAGTCATAAAGTACGTCAGCTTCAGCAGCGTTGTCTGTAGCAGCGAATGCAACTGTTCCCATTGAAAGAACAAGAGCGAACGCAAGTACAAGAGCAACTAATTTTTTTTAAAGTTTTTCATTGTTTGTGTCTCCTCCTTTTAAATGATTACCTGTTTAAGTTTGGCCATACGTAGGCCTAAAACACAAGGTAAATTATAGCACTCCCCCCCTTCTTAAGCCGTCAATATATTACAAGTAGATGTAATATATCTGTAATTAAATGATTAACTATCATTTACAGGTATTTACACTAATTGTTTCTATAACCGCTTCTGGTGTGCCTTTCACTATTCTATCATATATAAAAGAAATGGCAATAAATGTAAAGAAATGTAATGTTCACGTAATAATAAAGACCCACATCTGCAATATAAATACTAGGTACATATATACAGAGGTGGGTCTATTCATTCATGACTATACCAATTGTCGTTAACCTGTCTAAGCTTCTTTACAGTCTAGCGATGTAATAAATCTATCAAAGGCTGCTAGACCTTCATCATCTTGCTTATACACACCCGCACAATCAAGGACTTCTGCAAATCGTTTACCAATCGCATCTTGAAGTGTCTTATGGGCCTCAGCTTCATTAAGCTTAGTTCCAACATTTTGGATCATATCTTGAAGCCATGGTACATGATGTGGCAGTGTTTCTTCTATATAAGTAATATCTTTCTCACCTTGTAACACTTGACCAAGAACTATCATGTCTTTGTCAAGGCGGGCTGGAAGAACGGCAAGACCCATAACTTCTATCAAACCAATGTTCTCCTTCTTAATATGATGGAGATGCTTATGTGGATGGAAGATACCATCTGGGTGTTGTTCCGAGCGGCGGTTGTTACGAAGGGCCAAGTCGATCTCGAAGAGACCTTCGTCATTAATACGAGTGATAGGCGTTATGGTGTTATGCGGTGTCTTATCACCATCAGTCATGGTGTAAGAGTAGATACCAACAGACTCATCACTGTATTCACGCCACTGGGTGAAGATTTCAAAGGCGAAATCTACAAGGGCGTCTTTGCTTTTTGAAGCAAGACGGATGACAGAGAGTGGCCATTCAATCATCTTAAGACTGACATCAGCGTATTTGTCAGAGCTGTAAGTCTTAAGTGTCTTAGCATCCACCATCGCAAAACGGTGGTGACCACCTTGGAAATGGTCATGGCTAAGGATTGAACCTCCAACGATTGGTAGGTCTGCGTTGGAGCCGATGAAATAATGAGGCATAGCTTCAACGAAGTCTGTTAGACGTCTGAAGGAGTCTTTGGTAATCTTCATTGGTTCATGAGCCGCTTTGAAGATGATGGCATGCTCGTTGTAATAAACATATGGTGAGTATTGTAAATACCAATCTTCATTATTAAGGGTTAATGGCAATACTCTATGATTTGATCTAGCTGGATGGTTAATACGTCCTTCATAGCCAACGTTCTCCACACATAAGAAACATTTTGGATAATTGGATTGTGGCATTAGTTTGGCCTTCTCAATATCCTTAGGGTCTTTCTCTGGTTTGGATAAGTTGATGGTAATCTCTAGGTCACCATAGCTTGTTGGTGTTTGCCAATACTTGTTAAGGGCAATTCTATCTGTTCTAATATAGTTAGACATTTGACTAAGGTGATAGTAATAATCTGTAGCAGCTTCAACAGACTCATTTGACTTAATGTCATTGAATAATCTGATTAGCTCAGATTGTCTTGGCATAAAAGCTGCCATAATCTTGGCATCTAGAATGTCTTTGCTTGTTCCACTGTCTTCTATCACACCTCTTGCAACTGCATCTTCAACCAATGCCGTTAAGAGCCTTGTAGGTGTCTTATCCACTTCTGTTACAGCATTATTAGTCACACCTTCTTCAGCTTCAAAAGGCTCTGCTACATTTAGCAGACATAACAGTTCATTACGTACCTGTGGTATATCTAACTTGTCTATCATCTTATGGTAGAGACCAAATACAAGTAAGTCTTCTATTAATTTGGCACTTTTATTGTTTTTGATTATTTCACTCATTAGGATTCCCCCCCTATTCTTTGTCGTCATAGCCATTTGGATTTGCCTTGTGCCATGCCCAAGCTGTTTCAATAATTTTCTCTACTGAGTTGTATTTCGGTTGCCATCCAAGTGCTTCTGTAGCCGCTTCTGCTGAAGCGATTAATGTGGCAGGGTCCCCCCCTGCTCTTCTTGGTGCCACTTCAGCTGGGATTGGATGTCCCGTTACATTTCTAGCAATCTCCACGATTTCTTTAACTGAGAAACCTGTGCCGTTACCTAAGTTGAATATGGCACTGTCGCCACCATCCATTAATCTCTTAAGTGCTAATACATGTGCATCTGATAAGTCCGTTACATGGATATAGTCTCTAATACAAGTCCCGTCTTTGGTTGGATAATCATCACCAAACATCATAATCTTATCTCTTTGGCCATTGGCTACTTGAAGAACAATTGGAATCAAGTGACTCTCTGGAGAGTGGTCTTCACCAATATGTCCATTAACATGAGCCCCCCCAGCTGCATTAAAGTATCTTAGACAAGTATATGTAACATCATGAGCGTTATCCACCCACTTAAGCATTTTCTCAACTGCCAGCTTAGTTTCTCCATATGGGTTGGTAGGAAGTGTTCTATCATTTTCTTTGATTGGTACTTGTTCTGGCTCGCCATAAGTTGCTGCAGTTGATGAGAAAACAATATGTTTGATACCATACTCAACCATTTTCTTAAGTAAACACATGGTGCCATAGACATTGTTGTCGTAATACTTGAGTGGATCTGTAACTGATTCACCTACCAGTGAGTCTGCTGCAAAGTCAATAATGGCATCAATCTTATTCTCACCAAAGACCTTGTCTAAATCTTCATAGTTTCTAAGGTCACCAACATATAATTTCACATCTGTTGGTACTGCCCCCCCTTTATGTCCTTTATATAAGTTGTCAAAAACAACCACATCTTCGCCTGCTTCTTTGAGTGCTGCTACTGTATGAGAACCTATGTAACCTGCACCACCACATACTAATATTGCCATTTGAATACCTCCTAGGTTATTTTATAAATTATAAGCGACCCGCTCCAGTACCAACATTTGCCACATAAAACTCTGGCTTAAGGCCTGTACGTGCTTCATAGTTTTTACCAACTTCTTCTATAAAATTGTCCACCGCTTCTTCTTTAACAAGGGCAACTGTACAACCACCGAATCCGGCACCAGTCATTCTAGCACCGATTGTGCCATCTATTTTTCTAGCTTCTTCAACCATTGTGTCAAGTTCAACACCTGTTACTTCATACAAGTCTCTTAGTGAATCATGGGATTGGTTCATTAACTCACCAAATTTTGCAATGTTACCAGCACTAAGGGCTGCTTTTGCTTCAATTGTTCGAACATTTTCATAGACCGCATGTTCCGCCCTATTACGAACGACCTTATCTTGTATATGACTTTTGTGAGATTCGAAGCTTCTGCCATCAAGGTCACATAAGTACTCAATGTGGATATGTGGGTCAAGGGCTTCAACTGCTGCATCGCATTCACTTCTTCTCTCGTTGTACTTAGAATCTGCAAGACCTCTACGCTTCTTGGTATTACCAATAACAATCTTCACACCCTCTAGTACCAGTGGTACGTAGTCATAGCTAAGTGTATTACAGTCTAGTAAGATAGCATGATCTTTCTTACCCATTCCAACAGCAAATTGGTCCATGATACCACAGTTAACGCCAACGAAGTTATTCTCAGCGCTTTGGCCCATCTTTACAATGTCCACCATATCAACACCACAGTTATTAAGGTCATTAACGATGACACCTGTAAGAACTTCAAGGGATGCTGATGATGAAAGGCTGATCCGTTTGGAATGTTACCATAGAAGAGCACATCAAATCCTTTGACGTCATAACCTTTATTGGTAAATTCTTTGATTACACCTTTTGGGTAGTTGGTCCAGTCATCTTCTTCTTTATACACAAGGTCAGTCACATCCACTTCAACTTTCTGATCAAAGTTTAGTGTTGCAAACCTTACTGTACTGTCTTCTCTAACTCTAACAGCTGCATAGGTGCCAAAGTCAAGTGCGCAAGGGAATACAAACCCGCCGTTATAATCAATATGCTCACCAATCAGATTAACACGTCCAGGAGCGAAAAATTCTATAATCTCACCACCCGTGCCGTATACACCTTCAAATTCTTTTACCATGTTCTTTTCCATTGTTATTCCTCCTGGGTTCTTTGCTTACTATTTCACTTACAAGTTCACTTGTGATTATTCTTACACCCTTAAGACTCTCTTATAATTAATTTTGTCTCTAAATATATTTTCTGATTCTCACTGTTCTCATTTGTCATCATATTATAGATCCGTTTGGCTGCCAGTTGTCCTAGTTTGGTCATTTGTTGGTCTACCGTTGATAGCTTTGGTTCAATAATCTGTGAGATGATGGTATTGTCAAAGCCAATAATTCTTACATCATCTGGTATATTAAGGCCTAGTGCCTTAACACCGTTGACGGCGCCAACCCCCCCCATCCAGTCATTACAAGCCAGTATGGCATTGGGTGGATTCTTTGACCTTAGTATGGTCATAACCGCTTCTTTTGCTTGCTCCACTGTTCTAACATCGTTACCATCTTTGATTCTTATTATGGATGGTTCTAAGCCTTTGCCAGCGATAAAGTCATTGTAAACATCTTCCTTAATATCATAGGAATAACTTTTCTTACCCCCCCTTAGCAATGCAATCTTGTCTTTACCTTGTTCCACAAAATATCTAAGAGCTTCTAGGACGCCTGCTTCTGCATCGTTAAGAACATAATTACACTGGACACCTTTGTAGTGACCATTAATTAGAAGCAAAGGCACGTTCTTAGCTAATTCCTCGAAATAACCACTGACCACATTTTCTTTTCTAGGGTCAATCATGACGATGCCATCTACCTGACGGTTGGTCAGAGAGTTAATCATCTCAATCTCATTGGCCGGTTCTCCTTCTGTATGGCAAAGGAAAGTTGTATAACCATAGTCTTTCATAATGTTATCAATGCCTTTGATCACTTCAGAAAAGAAAAGGTTTTCTAATGACGGCGTTAAGATTCCTATGGTCTTGGTGGAGTTCTGTATCAGACTTCTAGCAAGTAAGTTTGGTGTGAACCCTAGGCTCTGTACGGCTTCTTCAACTTTTATCCTAGTAGATTCTTTCACAGGATAGTTCTTATTGATAACCCTAGAGACTGTTGTTATGGACACACCAGACGCTTTTGCTACGTCCTGTATGGTAACTCTTTTCATATGATGCCTCCGTTCCTCACTGGTTTTCACCAATTATAGATAGATAATAGAAAAGGTTTTCTAATTTCATTATACACCCTCAGGCTTGTATGTCAATATAGAAAATATTTTCTATTATAGTTAAGGACTAATACAAAATACCGCATACAAGGGCACTGACTTGATTTGATTGTCAAAGCCAAAGTTCCTTTTACTGATACGAATAGCATATGGCGGCTTATATTTCTCGCGGTAAGTACTTAAGCTTTTGGATTTATTGTTAATGGCTGTTTTCACTTCAACTGGTATGACACCATCCTTATTAACAATCACAAAATCTATTTCCGACCTGCCTTTTGATTCCCAGTACATAAGTGACAAACCATTGACCACTAACGCACATGCTACATAATTCTCTGTGATGCCACCAAGATACATCCTATCTTGTTCTCTGGACATAGCGCCGAAATTCACTCCTGATAATTTACACAGTAGGCCTACATCACCCATATACAATTTAAAAGAGGATAAGTCTTCATAAGCTTTAGGTGGCATATAGCCATGTTCTACTTTTTGACATTTGAGAACAAGCCCTGATTCAAGCAACCAATCAATTGAATCTCCATAAACAGCTGACCTTGCCCCCCCACTTTTTATTAGCTTGTACCTGAACTTCTTATTGTCTTTTGATAACTGGGCTGGCATAGATTCATAGGCACCTCTAATCTTAACGCTGTCTGAGCCCGTCGCATATTTTGACATGTCCGCAATATAGGCATCAATAATCATTCTTCTAACACCATCATCATCCAGTATATCTGATGGGTTCATTGATGCTAGAACCGCTGCAGGCATCCCCCCCCACCACTAGATAGGATTCATATAAGGCAAGGGCTTCTTTGTGCAAGGCTTCCGCTAAAGGTGAATCCCTTTCATAACATTCATAGATAGAGTCAATCAAATACTTCTTTCCTCTCGCCTCAAGATATTCTTCAAAATCCATAGGGTATAAATGCTCAATAAAGACTTTGCCAACAGGAAAGGAGAACTTCTCCCTGCTAATGGCAACACCAAGTAAACTGCCTGCACCAACAATATGAAACTCGGGTGCACTTTCATTAAAATACTTAAGTGCCGTTACGGCCCTTTCACAGAGCTGTATCTCATCAAGTATGATCAAGCTTGTCTTAGGTTGAATATCCATATTATAAAGACTGGCTAACTTAGTAATAATGTCCACTGGATCTAAGGACACATCAAAAATGGTTGAAGCAACTGGGTCACTTTCAAAATTGATGTAGACAGTATTTTGGTATTCTCTTTGTCCAAATTCCTTTAATATGTATGTTTTACCAACTTGCCTCGCTCCATAAACAAGCATAGGCATTCTTGAATCCGTCATTTCTTTCCATTGTAAGAGTCTTTCCTCAATTTTTCTTCTCATATACGTCACCACCTCCAATAATAGTATCATTCGTGCAGATAAATGTCAAAAAACACATTTATTCGCGCGAAAAAAAATGTGTTTTTTGACATTTTATTGTAGATACGGCTAATTATACAATTTCTTAGAACTATTCTTTATTGCCACTCTCAAAGGATACAATGGCCTCTTTGAACTCAGCCATGGCTTCATACTTGTCTACTACAGCAATGGTAATATCTAACCAATCAAAGACAGGTATTAAGTGTCTCGTGTAGACACTTTCTCGTACCATGATGCTTTCCGGTATGATGCCATATTCTTTTAGAAATTCGATGAAGTAGTCTTGTATATCAATCAAGAAGAGCGGTGTTTCAATAATGTGGTTAAGCAACTCACCACTATGATGGTCCATAATGGCAACAACCAAAGGGTAGTAGATTTGACCACTGCCATTATCCACTGGCTCCGCCATATGGAAGGCATCTATCTCCCATATTTCTTTTGACCGTGTCAGGCTTTTGCCTAATCTTTTCAGGTCAAGCTGACTATAGAGGACATTGATACCTTGGCCTTCTACTTTATTATAATGGTCTAGGCCACTTTCAAACCCTTCCTCAATTTCACCATTGTCAAAGATTCTTCTCACATAAATTTCCTTATTGTTGTAATGTTGATCTAGATCTCCTATACCAATCATATGTCTTAGGGTCTCATTAACCGCCTCAAATATTTCAGTCATGTCACTTATTTCATAAGTCTCAGGCAAATAAGATAACATACCACATTCATGGGTTCTAAGCATTGGTGATCTGGCTTGGTCAAAAACAATGCCTGATTGGTCAATTAAGGACCTATCCTCAGGTGATAGGGTCGTTCTTGGATCAAGTAAGAGTGTATAGCCATCCATCAGTCTCATACCTTCATAGCCAAGTTCATAGTTATCATTCAGTATGTTAATCAGTGTTTTTAACCCACTCTTGCCTTCAAGTAATGATAGGCCAAAGTTCTCTCCACCACCACCAAGGACAATGCCGTAGTAGGTTTCGTCATATTCCACGAAGTCTATAGCAAATATGTCAAAATTACTAAGCTGCTTCCAAGGCTTCATAACACAAAAATCATGAATAGCCTTGTAGAGTTCCTTAAGCTCTGCCTCGTCATAGGTTTCCTCATCAAGTAGCATTGGTTCATTGGACCAATCATCAGAATCTTCCTCGTCTAGATGGTCATATCTCCATAAGCGATCATGCCACTGGTCTTTGCCTTCCTTGATTTCATGCAGCATAACTTCATAGGCATTAGTGCTAAGTCCCCCCCACTCTTGCTCAAGGTATTTGTAGAATTTCTTAATCACTGTGATATTGTCATTCATACCCGTCTTAGATGCCCACATACAATGGGTGATATAAAAACCTCCAAGAAACTCAGGCACCACCCTAATCCCATCACTAACGCTAAGCGCCATCACATCACTTAAGAATTCATTGATAAAAAAGTCAATGTTCTCTATGTGTTTCTTTACCGTTTTCTGGCTCAAGCCACTTTCAAATAAGTAATCTACAAATGCTTCAAATATCTTCCTGTTGTCTAGTGCAGTATTCTCTTTCATTACGCCCTCCCAAATATTGTCATCACATCACAGGCCAAACCTTCAAAGACCTTAGACTCAACCATTTCATCTAATCTATAAGTATTGACCTGGTCTATCTCATACTCATCAAAGGTATAGACCATAATCTGAGTATTCTTATCATCAACAATCCAGTACTCCTTAATACCTCCAAGCATATAGGTATTAAGCTTATCCACCATATCTTTACTTCTTGTTGATTTGGATAGTATCTCTACAACTAAGGTTGGTGTACCCATGTAACGGTCATTATCTGTTATAACACCATCCTCTTCCAAATCACATGCTACCAGCAAGTCTGGTTGTACCACTTCTGGTTGGTCCAAGTGGTCACTTTTACAATGAACATCAAATGGTGCCACCAAAGCCTCACATGATTTCCCTGAAGTATATTCATTGAGTAATAGGAGAAGCTTACCTACTATTTTTTGATGGCTTACACTAGGTGATTCAAGTACATAGATACGACCGCCGATATACTCAAGCCTTGCATTGGTTGTATCAGAAATAGCCATAAACTCTTCATATGTTAATTGCCTCTTATCGTATTCAGGTAGACTTTCACCTACACGCCAGTATTGTTCATATTCTGAGATATAGGGTGCCAACTTAGCTGTATTATTACCGTTCTTAGTGATAATCACTTGGTGCCCTTCACTAACATAATCTATGTATTTGCCTAGGCTTAGTTTAAGCTCTGTTGCGGTTATTGAGATTGTTTTATTCACTTCATAAGTCATATCCACTGCTCCTTTCGGTTGTACAAACTCCAATCTATGGTTCATTACATTATTTATTGGCGCTCTAATTACTTATAAGTATATCAAATCGTTCGATAGTATTCAACATTTCGTTCGATAGTGTCGTTCGTTATAATCTATTTTCATTCTCAGCAAATCAAAAAGCACCTCAGCCACCAGTAACCTGATAACTAAGATGCCTATAGACACACTACATAGTTCCACTAATTTTTATTGATACATAATCTGAATCAAAGTCTTAAACCTTGGGTCTTCACCAGTTTCCTCTGTGTTCTCACCAATCATAAACTGAACAGACTTACCATCGATTGTACCACTCATCATAATCATAGGTGGCATGTTCAACTCATTAAAATCTTCGGATTCTTCAAGAAGCTCTCTATAATAGTCAAGGACATCCTCAAGCTCGTCTTCTGTCATAATCGCCATCATGCCTTCACCAGCCATAGCCGCTTCTGTCTTCCCTGTTGGGTAAAAAGGTACTTCCTCTTTTGGATAAGAATCTGGAATCTTAATACCCTCTGGCACTATAATCTCTGCCTCTTCTTTTTTAGGATCCCCCCCAATATTGCCCGAATCACTATCTTCTTTGTCTTCAGACCCATCTCCATCACTAGAATCTTGATCATCTGAACCATCATCGTCTTTGTCATCACCCGTCATACCATCCATATCAAAACCTGGCATAGTGGTTACTACAAAAGTGGTTTCAAAGCCTTTATAGTCTTCCTCATCAACCACATCAATAAGGACTGTATAGGTTGCCCCCCCTTTTAGTTGACCCATGCTCATCAGATAGTCTTCATCTTTTTCATCCATCATGACAGTGGCATCTTCCAGTACCTTGTTATAATAATCAATGACTTTCTGGGCTGGATCTTTGGTCAAGCATACCAAGGACATACTCTCATCTGGGTTGGTCATAACTGTTAGAATCATTTCCTTTGAATAAAGTGGTAAGATGTCTTCTGGGTAATCCTCTGGCACCTCTAAGCTCTCTTCTAGGTTGTTGACCACTTCTGTTGTTTGACCATTCTCACCTGTTATCTCTGTGCTGTCTTTTTTTCTTGTCCACTTCCACTTTCACATCATCATCGTCTTTATCAGGTGTGTCTTCTTTGCCCTTGCACCCCCCCGATAGGCACATAACTAGGACCAATAACATGATTAATACTTTTTTTCATTTTTCTTCCTCCTACAATCCATTGTTCTATATCTAGGCCACATTATACCATAATCACTCTTCGGTCTTTATCCACTTTAAGTCCTATATCCTGGTGGATTCTAAGCCATGGCTGTGGTACTATGTTTAAAGAGTTAGCAAATTTTATTTTTTTTAATTACCAAAGCTAAATAGGAGATTAACACAATGAAGAAAATTTTACTTACAGGCGGTGGTACAGCAGGTCATGTTATGCCCCCCCATCTAGCCCTGATTCCATATTTGCGAGACAAAGACTACCACATCGACTATATTGGTTCCTATAATGGCATCGAGAAAACACTGATTGAGAAGGAAAACATTCCCTACTACGGCATCGCCTCAGGCAAGCTCAGAAGGTATTTTGACCTGAAGAACTTTACCGATATTTTTAGGATCAAATGGGGGGGAATCATCCAGGCCACTTACCGCATTGCTAGGTTAAAGCCGGACGTCATCTTCTCCAAAGGTGGTTTTGTCACTGTCCCCCCCGTGGTGATTGGGGGGGGTTGGCTTAACCGAGTGCCCATCATCATCCATGAATCCGACATGACCCCCCCTGGTCTTGCTAATAGGATCGCCCTTCGATTTGCCAGAAAAATTTGCACCACTTTTAAGAAAACTCTAAACTATGTACCTCATGACAAGGGGGGGGAGCATACTGGGTCTCCTATTCGCACCTCACTACTTGAAGGCGCCGCCAAAGAAGGTCACACATTCACAGGACTAGATACGAACAAACCAGTCATCATGATGACCGGTGGCAGCTAGGTGCCAAAGCCATGAATGAGGCTCTAAGACAAGCCATTCCAACTTTGACCAAACAATTTCACATAGTCCACCTATGTGGCAAAGGCAATTCCGATTCAAGCTTAGATAATACTGAAGGCTACAAACAATATGAATTCATCGGTAAAGAAATGCCAGACCTCTACGCCATGGCCGACATCATTGTCAGTCGCGCAGGTTCAAACACCATCACTGAGATTCTGGCCCTTAGAAAGCCTAATCTTCTTATACCACTGCCAGCATCCCAAAGCCGTGGCGACCAGATACTCAATGCCAACGCTTACAAAGAAGCAGGTTATAGCATGATACTAGAACAAGAAGACATGACAGCTAAATCTTTAACCAGAGCCATCAACGCTCTCTACATGGATAAAGACACTTACATCTTTGCCATGGAACAAACAGAAGAAAGCAATGGCACACAGGCCATCTTTAATTTGATTAAACAGTACTCATAAGACATGGTTAAGGACAAGGCATCTCAGTTGAATGCCTTGTCCTTTTTGATGTTTTTTATTGATTTTTGTTATGCTCTTATTAACTTACGAGTTATTTGTAATCATCACTTGCCCTTTTGTCCACATGGTAGAACAAGGTATCACCGTAGTACAAGGTATAGAGTGCCTGATTTGTATCAAAGCCTTCCATATCCCACCTGTTGCCTCTGTTGTTGTTACCATTATCAGGGTCATCATTGTTGTAGGTCATATAATGGTTAGCAGCTGTTAAATCTGTGGTATCAGCTATGTTGTGATAAACATCAATCTGGAAGTTAACGATGATGTAGCCATCAGTGATAAATGGTGCTTTGCCCATTTTCAAGGTTGGGTAAGCCACATTGTCTGTCAGGTCAGTTCCAGCTGGCACAAAGACACTTTGACTTGGCAAATAGAATTCACCATACCACTTCTGCGTCCCTTCCAATATGTCATCACCACTTACACCGCTAGGCGAGTGCCCTAGACCACCATTGTCATTACCTGTTGTTGTACCATCATCTGTACCAGTTTGGCCCACATATGTTTTTTGCATCTCCGTTAGGAGCAGCTTATCCTCATGTTTGATGTTGTAGTCATATTGGCCAGATAGGGCGTCATAATATTTGTCTTCATCAAAACCATTGCCTCTGTTTTGACTATCAAGCACACTGGCTGTATCTCTAATCTCACTGGACTCAAGACCTCTGCCATCTTTGTTAAGAATCATATTATTGGCTTTGTCATCTTGACTTCCACCAAGGGCAACAAAACCATTCTTGGTCTCGTAGTAAACATCCACTTCTTGTCTTCCAGACCCATCAGCATTGACATGATAATAAGTGGGTGTAATAAGAACCACATCATCTCTACCTGTCATATCCCCCCCGCTGGTGATAAAAGAAAAGAGGGCTTCATAACCAAGTTTGATGCTGTAATCTTCATAAGCAGCAACACTGTTTTTACCTTCCATGACTGGCAGGACACTTGCATCAAGATAAGCATCCGATAGCATTGACAAACCTGGGTCATTAAAATGGTCTTCCCAGTTCGGATCTGTAATATCCGTTACAGCAAAGCCATAAGCTTTGGAAGACAGCTCAACAGTAATACTTTCCACTGCCTTATACTCACTGGTAGTATCATTTTGGTTAAAACCATAACCATCACTAACAACATCTTGAATGTTGTTGGGAACAGTCCTAAACCTAATAACCCCCCCACCACTGGTCTCATTGTTCCAGTGAGGAATATAGTAATCCACCTCTTCCGTACTGTGGTCTTCACCACCTTGAACGAAATCATGCCATGTTCCTGCTTCTAAGAAGTCACCATTACCACCACTGTCATCTGTTCCAATGTATGTATCGAAACTGAATTGAATTTGTCTATTTAGTGTTGTGTCGCTATAGTCTCTGTTACCATAACCCAGTATAGATCTGTGTTGTCCATCTAGTGGATACTCAATTGTGAAGCTTTCGCCAATAATTAACTGATCTCTAGAACCATTCATATCCATATGCTGTGTCTCGTCACTGGTATCATTAACAATGTCAGGATAACAAACCACCGGTGAATGGACTGTAACACTGTTACCACTAATACCTATATCCGTAGTTGGAGACGCAGTAGAATTATAAGAGTTAACCAAACTATAGGTTATGACTGCATTACTTGGTGTATTAGATCTATTAGCTAGAGTTTCAATAATTGTTGTTTCACCATACAATTCTCTGTCCGTTTTTCTTGGTGTTGGCGTAGTGCCACTACCTGTGACTGTCACTGTGCCATCTTGTGTTCCAGTTATAGTTATCCTTGCATCTGTTGTGGAATAACTATCAATCATTGACCTTGCTTTGGAGCTAAAATTGTAGTTTCTTGGAACAGTCCCAACATTTGTTGATTCACTAGATGGCCTACTATTTAGACTACCCATGCTGTAACTCGAACCAATACCATAAGAACCTGGAGGCACCAACGTCAAAGAACCACTTGGCAAAGCATAATTACTTACCACAGCCTGGTCTATCTCGTAGACGTAATACCAACTAAGGTCGTAATAAGAATAGGATCTTGATACAGACCTCGTTTCAGTAAATGATTCTGTTGTACCATCTCCATTGTCATACTGTCCAGATATGGTTGCAGTATAAGAGCGTCCTCCAGTTCTGAGTTCAAATAGATAATCTATAATATACTCATCCGTCTGCACTCTAGCATAAATATCCTTACCTGTTGGAATACCATCAACAGTGTTATAATCTTCTGACCCAAGAGAGTCACTCCCAATAGTCACATCCCCCCCAGTAGCCGTAGCTGCTGAACCACCAACTGTATTCTTAACATAGTTAATGGAATGAGTCACTTCCTTGTAATCATCATTCTTAGCAATCTTAACCCTCAGTGTCACTGTTGTGTCTGCACTAATTGTCAGATTAACCGTATTATTTCCAATAGTGTCAGTGGTGTAGATTGTCGTATCTCTTGTACCATACAATACGCCATCCACATACCACTCTATCCACTCTGTCTCATTGCCTTCACCAACTTCGGTGTCATTAACTAATGTAATGTCCTCAGTATCATTGTTTGTATAAATTGTATTGTCTGTATAATCAACACTACCCTTATTAATCTTAAATTCCGGACTATAATCAAAGAGCGGGTTAATAACCACACTTGTATAATAGGCACCCTTGGCATGCCAGAACCTAACCACACCTCTTGATACTGTTGTTGGTGGTACTATGACACCTACTCTGTCTAACCATCTTGTAACATAATCTGGTTCTGTGGCTGTACCGAATTCTGTTTTTTTTCGCTTCTCCTTCATCGAATACATCATCATAATCAGTGTCTTCATATTGCAGAGCTAATGCAGCAATTATATTGTCGACAAATTCTTTGGCTAGAACTGGATCTTTTCTAATCTCCGCAACATAGTCGTATGATGCTTGAGATACAAGTTTTATTGATGGGTTTTTTAAATCATCTACAAGCTCTGGATTTATAACCCATTTCCACCTACCAACTATCTCAGTTTGTGGGGGGGGTAATCTGGCGTATAGTAATTATTGGGCACAGAGTCCTTACTCATTGTATACCCAATGAACTCATCCTGATTTGCATTAATGTTATAGTTATTTCCTACATATTTATCTATTTTTTTTATTCTTTCCGTGCAATTCATTTGTAGAAAATATGGCGTACTCATCCCACGCTTCAATCGATGAAGCATATTTTCCATCAATAGTTCCATCTGGCTTTTCAACATAAACAAAATAGCCATCCAGTCCCATAATCGCTTTCATTTCAATATTAGCCTGATTAATTCCATTGATAAGATCATCTTCAGGACGATAAATCTTTTTCTCAAGATCTTCTGCATACAGACTATCGCTCGAAGCCAAAAGAATTATAAGGCAAACAAATGCAGAAAGTATAACTCTACTCGGGCTATTTACTCGTGCCATAGTTGAACCTCTACAGTTTGAGATCTCTTATATGGTGAATCCTCCATTTGCCACATGTCATGTACATTAACAATGTAGCCTTCTAACTCCCACCTGACATCTTTTTCACTTAAAAACTCATACCATCCTGTTTTAGTTGATATATGCGAGATGATTTTATTAACATTATCTGAAGTAAAGCGTCTATTCAACAGTCTTTCCAAATCTTTAAGTTGATCTTCTGGGTATTCTGTCTCAGAGTATTTTATTATTACCCCCCCAATGTAATCCTCATATTGATGACTACCTCTATCATCCCAAAACATCTTCTCACTCAAGACCATACTACTATCAATAGCAATATTCTCAGCATCATCCGCAACAACTGGATTAACCCAATCCTCCCCCCCACCCTTATAATGCGTGGCATATTCATCTTCAACAGCAACATAAGGCTTTCTAGCAGCTGCATCAATAATTCTTCTAAGAACAACTGTTGCTTCAGCACGTGTAAGGGTATTACTTGGTTTGAATGTTCCATCTGGATATCCAGTAATAATGCCTAGTTCATAGACTTTCATTACATTAATTCTATGTTTAAGTGCTACAGCATTGCTATCTGATAAGTTCTTCTCTATGTCTTCCAGTTGCTCATAAGCGACTGTTTCTAAGTCTTCCATTACCTTAGTTACAATACTTGCCATCTCAGCTCTTGTAACGCCTTTGGTATAATCACTGTAATCAGTAGCACCAATGTAGCCCACCTCGATAGCTTTATCTATATAGCCTTGTGCCCAGTAACCATCTGTTTTATCGATATTATGACCAGTAGCAACAATGACACACTTGATGAATTGATCCACTTGTAATGTCCCAGCTGTTTATAACTGCCATCTGGGTAACCTGATAGAATCTTCCTAGAATCATTCAGTATATACTCAAGATCTGACTTAAACCAATCACTTGATTTTACATCACTAAATCCACTTGCTGCATAGACCATACTACCCATACTAACTGTAACTACAACTACAATTATAACTATTGATACGTAACTTTTTATTAATTCAAACACTCTCATCTTTACTCTCCTTTTTCCAAATGTGAAGTAATTATTGATTCATCCAATACTTGATTCTCTCTCTAAGCATATATATTACTCTAGCACCTTGATCTCTTGTTAACATATCTTCTGGCATGAAGTAACCTTCTGCATTTCCTTCAAGTATACCGACACCACTAGCTTTATGAACATATCTTGCCAACTCATCAGTCATTTGATCAAAATCCTTGTAGTAAAATCCCGATGTTAACTCACTATAATCACCAGTATATTTTTCGTAAGCATCGACTATTATCACAACCATTGCTTTTCTAGAAATATTTTCATTAGGATAAAAGTTATTTTGCTCGTCAACTGATATTAATCCATAGTCAAATGCAGCTTCTATATAAGGTGTATACCACTTATCAACTTCACAATCTGGTAAGCTACCCTTTGCTTTTGTCACCTCAATACCCAATAATTCTACAATCATTTTGATAAACTGCGCCTTTGTTAATTTACCAGTAGGATTAAACTGCTTATTACCAACTCCATTTAACACTTTATCAGCCACAAGTTCCCTGATATAATGGTTAGCCCAACTTTGCTTTATGTCTGTCATCTTATCGACCTCACCATATCTCTTTAAATAGTCTCCATAAGAGTAAGGATTAAGTTGATGCACTATACCTATATAATCTCTGTATTCGTAGAACGCACCGACAGCTATAACATTGTGATTGGCTATCTCAAGAACTTCCTTGATATATGTGTCACTACTCCTATCGCTGCTATCATTTTCACTAAAAATCATTGACTCGTTGTAGACTTTATAATTCTTATCAAATTGCATCATCGTTATGCCGGTGTCACCTTTGTAAGATCTTGACAATATCATAAGAATTGTTCCGTCATCCATTTTGACAACCTCAACTGGTGCCAAACATCCTTTATCCTCTATAAATTCTACAGTTTTTCTGCTTCCATCTTTATCCAAAATAGTATAGAAGGCCGTACCCTTATTATCAGTGTTTGAAGCAAAATGCCCCCCCTCATTAGAGTTTGTCCAACCTGCCAAGAAATAGTCTCCATTGTCAAGAACCGTTATAACTTTATAATTGTCGAGATATTTGTAACTAATCTTGTTGGTCCATACTTCTTTGCCATCAGAAGTATATTTGACCATGAATGCATCATCCGTTCCTCCGATATACCTTGGCCCGCATACTAGATAACTATTATCTTCACTTATAGCCATATCTTCTGGAAAAAAAACTTGCCTGTAAACTCAAAAGCCACCTTGAAGATAAATGTGCCATCCTTTTTAAACTTATATAATGCATCATAAGTCATTATGATGATATTTCCTTCTTGATCAATTTCCATCTCCAAGGCACTCTGACTAGTTTCATCTATCTGAACCTCATTTACTACCTGACCTTCTTGATCCAAATAGATTAAATATGGTAATTTGTCTATATTGGCACATACTATATAACCACCACCGTCACCTTTAATTATTTGCATAAATAGAGCATCATCATACTCTTCGTACTTAATATGCCATAGTAATGTTCCTTCATAATCATAATTTGATATATATGAGTGACCCAATGCTGAGTAATTCCAATTGTCATGACCAATTACTGCATAACTGTCTCCATTGTCCACACAATCAAACAGCTTTTCATTATCCGTGTCTTCATACCTTGCTATTTCTTCAACTTCTTGTGCATTTGAAGTCTGTGGGAACCATAAGTGTAGTACGCAACCAAAAAGTATCAAAAGAATCAATCTTCTCATAACCGTCTCCCTACCTGTATTTAATTTATTGTATCTTTCATTGGATTTCTTCTTGCGATTAAGCCCTTTTGATATATATATAGAAATCCCCCCCCTCTAACCTACATTATACATAGGCTGAAGGGGGGGGTGTAAAGACACTTGACTGTATTATTTTAAAATATTTCGTTATAATTTACATTCATTGACATAACTGGAAATTACTGTAAGTTGCTCAGCTTAAAGCGATTTTTGTCCTTTTTTTAGACTTAAGATGGTAATGGCATGCAAAGTGAGAAGGGTATTAAGTATTGCAAGCGAAAAATGGACTTGTAGCCCCCCCAGTTGTTTGATGAATGGACTCATCAACCTACTGGCTATACTAATACCTTCTCACTTTGGTGCCATTTCAGACAATAACACAAAAAAAAGACAACCCCCCCCTGAAGAGCTGTCTTACATATTCCTTCTAAATCTCTTTAGCAATCTCACTAACCAACTCCCCCCCAAGCTGCTCATCACTAAACTGCTTAGTCTTCCACTTAAAGTTAATACCATCATCTTCAAATCTAGGAATCAAGTGAAGGTGAAAATGCATGACTGTTTGACCTGCCACTTCACCATTATTCTGTAGTATGTTCATACCATCACAATTAAGAACCTTCTTCAGTGACTTGGCAATGACTGTAGCAAGTGCAAATAACTTGCCTGCCGTCTCACCATCAAGGTCATAAATATCCTCAAAATGTTCTTTAGGCATAATCAATGTATGACCTTTACCTGATGGAAATTTATCCAGTATCACTCTAAATTCATTGCTTTCAAATATGGTTGCTGATTCTAGTTCCCCCCCATCAGCGATTTTACAAAATAAACAATTACTGTTCTTCATACTTTTGGCTCCTTCCAACACATCTTACTCATACTAAAATGCAAACAATTGGTCCAATTTATACAACAAGGTGAAATTGCCTTTGGCCTTGATTTCGCCTGTCATAAATGCCCTCTGGACAGTTAACTTACCCTCTGTAATTTTACTCAGTACATCAAAATTTGAACTCATAACCACATCAGCCTTCGGCTGTTTGCCAAAGTTAGCTTTCAAAGTGGCGCCTATAAATTCAAGGACAAAGTTTTCACTGGATCTGTCATTGACAACCCATGAGATTTTGCAGTCTGCAAAGGTTTTATCTGGTTTATACTTATACTCAAACAACTCAGGGAATGTTTTACTGACAACATCACTGGTCTTGGTCAAACGTTCCTTAAACAAACTTGAGATATCTTCAATGTCTTTTTGCTGCTTCTCAATAAACTCATCATAATTGGAAATAAAGGACATTTGATTCTCAATGGCCTGCTCCTTACCATCACCAGAAACAACCTGCTTGATAATCATCTGTTCACCTTCATCTACCTGTACTTTGACTGGCACTTTGAATAAAACTTTATTGCCATGGATGCTGGTAGGCATCACCAGTCTTTGCTGGTTGATAATACGGTAATAATCTTCAGCCTTCTTATCAACAGCGACCAATAACTCATTGTCTGTCTCAAGGTCAGCAGAGTTAGCTATAGTACTAAGCAAGCTAACCCCCCCTTCAACACCACCAAGTATTTCCCATGATTTAATAAGATGGCTATAAGCATCACGTTCGTAACTTTGTCTACTAACAACGATACCAAAGAGATAAGCCCCCCCCGTAAATGGGTCAAATCTACCGCTTGCAAAACACTTATCTAGGAATGTCTGAAGGGCACCGCCAATACCGTACCATTCAACGGTGGTCGCAAGAATTACACCATCCGAATCCATCAGTTCATCAACAAATGCATCGATGCTGTAATCATTTTTATAGAGATCAATTCTCTTAATCGTCACATTCAACTCACTTAGTACACCACTAACACGGTCCACCACTACATAAGTCGGGTCATCAGCTAGATTTGTGCCACCATAGACAACAATAACCTTTTTCTTGCCTGAGCGTTCCCTCTTCTTCCGTCTTGTGCCTACTGGTTTGCCTTTGGGCATGACCATCTCATAAGATTGGTTTAGCAGTGTGTCATTATAGTCCATATCATCATAAACTGGTAAGGGTTCTTCTTCAGTCAAGTCTTCTTCTTTACCAATATACTTATTGACATTCATACCAGCACCAAGTCCAGCAGACGTTTTAATCGTTGGTTTTTTTATAAACTCCGGCAGAATCAGATTCCCCCCCTTGATCATCACCCATACCTTCTGCCACTGAACTTAGTGCTTCCTTAACCTCGTCACGGTCTGCCACTTTCTCAAAATATTTCTCTTTTGGGTGAGGCATTGGCATTACGTCATAGATAATTTCTTCAATGGTCATGGTCATTTTCTTGCCGATATCTTCAGTATTCACAGGCACCAATCCTGACAAAGCCCTAAAAGCTATGTCACCAAGGGTTACAACCAGTCTTGGCTTAATCAATTCAATCTCTCTTACCAAAAAAAACCTTTGAACATCTCTATTTCATCATCTGTAATGTTACGACTCACTATACGTCCAGTTTTCTCATTAACCATATAAGGACGATACTTAACAGCATAAGTCATATAGGTAACATCACGTTCTATTGCTGCACCTTCAAGTAAACCATCAAAGGCCTGAGAGGCTTTGCCTTCAAGGAAAATGCCTGTTGCCTCTTCCTTGGCCGTTGGACTAGAGGAGATAAACATAATTTTACTGTTCACATCACCACTGCCTGGCACCAAGCTGTAGATTTCTTTAGTTTTCTCAGTCACATAGGCCGAGCATTCCCTAAGCAAGCTTTTTAATGATTCTTCTCTCATTTTATCTCCTAGTTAATATCAAAATGTATTTGCTGTCTCTAAGTCTGAGCATCTATCTTTTTCGATGTCTTTAGTACAAGTAAGGTCATCAGAATACCACCAATGAAGCCGCCAAGATGGGCCGATAAGCTAACACCTGGTGTCATAATCGAATGAACGATACCAAGGGCAAACATGCCCATACCACATAAGTTGTCACACCATCAATAGGTTTTTTCACAATACGGCTAACCACCAGTAGACTGCCCATAAGACCATACACTGCCCCCCCACTAGCTCCTGCCGCTATTACAACACGTCCAAGAACGACATCAGCACCGATACTCACAGCTGACCCAATAATCCCAGCCCCCCCCAGATACACAATCAAGAATTGTAATCTGCCAAGATAACGCTCCAACCTATAGCCAAATATATAGAGGCCAAACATATTATGGAAGAGATGTAGAAAGCCAATGTGCAAGAACATAGACTGAATTAGTCGTAAGTATTCTCTGCCTTCAATTACGTAAGGGGGGGTATACAGGGCACCCATGTTAAGCAACGTCTCTGTCTCTGTAGAACTACCAGTGTATTCCATATAAAGCCATACCAAAACATTCACTAAGAAAAATAGTGTCGTCAATAAAGGCAGGCGTCCTGTCGGTTTAAGTTCATAGTAACTTGTATCTTCATTTCGAATAAGTCGTTTAAGGTCCTTTTGTATGCCAAGAACACTGTTTAATTGTTTTTTTTGGTATAACCAACTGTTCTGTAGACTTGTTGACAAACCATATAACATCAATGAATTGTTCACTCATATCAGGGACATAGTTGAAAGCTTCCATCAAACTGTCTGTCTCATCAGCCAGTATTACATTAAGCAAGATAATCTTATCCGCCTGATTACCCATGAACTGCTGCATGGTCATCTGCTTGTATTCAAGATAACGTTCTGGGTCCAGTCCATAGCCATCTCTAAGTTCAATCACATTGATTAAGTATAGATTGCTTTTATCAAAGACCCCCCCATACATTGAGACAGTGTCACTGTCAGTAGGAATCTTTTCATAGTCCCTATTATTAAAGTACTGATTTATTTTCTTAAATAGCCCGTCGCCCATAGAATCACCCCCCCAATCAAGGACAAAGCTTGCTTGTGTTCCTCTATAATTTTATAGGAAGACATGACAATAGGCAAGTGGAATCACTTGCCTATACCAAATTTCGCTATAATTATTCCTATTCAAGATGACCACCTACGCAAATTCACTACTTACCTACAAGCTGACAGGGCCAGTAGCCGGCGCTAGCAGCTTCTTCTTTTGAAGAAAAATATTTGATAGGCAAGTTCACATTAGGGTGCTTACACCATTTGTCACAATAGTAGTAAATAGAATCGCCACTGATTGGATCCACTTCTTCATAAGCTTGGATAGGGTCTCCTACTAGGACACTGCCTTGATTCATAGCACTCATTTCCAGATAATTGCCTCTTCCTACATCTGCACCTTGGATAAATACCAATAGACTTAAGTCATCGATACTTCTACCAATACCACCCTCAACCGATGTTGGTAGATGAAACTGATAGGCCATGCCAAGATTCTTTGTATAGGCGTTATGATAATAAACCGTTTCTTCAAGAGCCCTCTCAATGGTTGAGCTAATCAGATAATCTCTCTGAACATCATGTTTGCCAACGTCATAAGATCCAGGCAATGCTGCTAAGACTTCAGGTCCGTAATTAGCCCTTGGACACTTTGCCAGGGAATCGTAGCAAGTGGATCTGTGTTTAGAACTGTCACATAATCATCCAGTGTCATTCTAATGCTATAATCACCATCCCTATATAGGAATGCCTTCTTATCAGACAAAAGCTGACGGTAGTGGGTATCACCAGACACCATGTCTTCAACCTCCTTGGTGCCATAGATATAATAACCGTCATAAACCACTACGATTAAGGCCAATATGTATCGATCCACATGGATTTCATCTAGCTCACTGCCTGTGTTAAAGCCTCTATGATAAGATTCAAGAAAGGCATTGACCACTTCCTCAACATCCACATCAATGTCTTTCCTACTAGCATCATCATGGCTTTCTTCAGTATAAAGCTTAAGGGCCATGGTCCCATCATCGATGGCATTGTTGATTATGGTTTCGTACTGGTCACGTAACATTTTGGCATGAGCAATCTGTCTAATACCAAGGTCTGAGATAAAATAGAAAGGCAGACTGATTATCACAAAGACAATAGCAAACTTAGTCAGATTCATGTCTTACCATGCCCCCCCCATTTCTCACAACAATAACAGGGTATTTAGAACTTACCCCCCCAAGGAATAACTGTTTGATTGTTTGACTCTTGGTGGCAGATTGGTTCTCCACATGGACATAGAACATATCCCCCCCTACACTCATATGGTAGCTATTGCCAACAGCCCCCCCGTCACGAAGTGAATCCGCAATGGTATCACTGTAGTGATTGTCATAAATAATCTCATACCTGTCTTGAAAAACACTGCCCACATAAACAGGTACATACAGCTTCTCATTGTGCTCAATAGTGACTTCATAGGTGACACCTGTTTGTCCTAGTGCAGCTAAGAAAGCGTTATAGGATTTTTCTGTAATCACACCTGTGTCTCTCACCACATCACAGAATCTAGAGACTTCACTTTCCACCACATTATAGGTAATGGCGTCCATCCGGTCATATATGGTGATTGTAGGGGGGGCCACAAATATCAACACCACAGCAATCATAAATGCCAATATTTTCCACAACGACTGCTCTATCATTGGTCCCCCCCACCTCTTCCTATCATCATTTCAATCAATATTTCCTAGAATTCTCCAAGCTTATATCTTCATATTACCTGGCAACTAGTTTCTTAACATAACTCAAGAAAATCACCTCTTGCAACTCACTACTGTGTATACCGAATAGCCGTCACAGTGCCGTCACCATCATAGACATATCTTATGTCATAGTCGCCACTTCCAATAGCAGCCACTTCTTGTCTAATTCCTTCCGCGGCTTCATAAGTAGTCATACCATCTATCCTCGATACACGTTCGCTGACTCGTAACAACTCTGTCCCGTCAACGAATATTCGAACCTCGCTCTCATCCATAAGAGCAAAGTAGATCTCATCAATACCCACTTCAGACTGTGGCACATAATCACCACTCTGTGTATAAGTCATGCTGCGATTCTCATATCTAGTGGCTTCACTTATATATTGCTCCATGGATTGGCCCATACTGAAGAAAAAACCTAGTCCTGCCACAAATATAACAAAGCCTATCCCCCCCAACTCAAGGCCTCTGCTAATGTTATTATCCACAGACTTGCTTATTCCTGTGTGAAAGTGATAGTTTCAACATTGCCATTACCATCATGCTGTACCGTAGCATAAAAGTCGCCATAGAGATTAATGGTTTCTTGTAAAGACTTGATACTGGCATCTGTTGCAGCAGAACAATCTGAAAACACAATATCAGTTCCTGAGAGCGGGTCAATTGTAATCCCAATGTCATCACCTGCAGCTCTGAATTTCTTCACGGCGTTCACAGCATCTGTACCACTTTTCATCTGATTGTCAAAGATGTTATAGTCTGCATTGGCAAGGGCCCTTGATGTGTCATCTAGTTTGGCCATACTTTCTTCTGAAAGGTTTTGCCCCCCCTTGGACAAAGCCGCCATCCCTATTGCTACCACTGCAAGAAACACCATAATACCTACACCTAACCATAACGCTTTTTGAATATTACCATCCATTATCAAATACCTCCGTCTTATAATTTGTTATATCTATTTATTTTTATCTATTTATTCCTATAACTCACAAACTCTTTTAAACTTCAATGCTTCCTTCATATAAACTAGTTCTGCTATATGTTCAACTGATTAAAATACTGGTCCATGTCCTTCATACCAATCAGAATCATGGGAATGATCATATATATTACAATCAAGCCATAGACAGGCATGAAGCCAATCATGTTGCCCATGTTGATTTTCTTCTCAACCAAACGTTCATTATTTTCCTTACGCTTCTCAAGGTGATAGGATTTCTCAGTATCCAGCTCATCAAATGCTTGCCTAATGGTGATGTCCTTTGAAGCCAGAATCAGCCCTTCAATAATGCGTATGAACTGTTCATTGTCACTGGCTTCCCCCCCCAGACCTTCTAGGGCTTCAGTCATTCCTGATGTCAGATTGTTAATACAGTCCCCCCCTAGTGGCTCAGTAAAGGTCACAGCGTACATTTCAAACCACTCAAGAATGTCCGATATGGCAAGCCTTTCATGGTGCATTAGCATAAGGATAATCGTTGAAAAGCCTGTCACTTCATCTTCCACTTCCATTTTAATCAGTCTTCTACGAAAGAGTAAGAACAACTTGGGAATCTGAAAGCCAATCAAGCCAAGAAGAAAGGCCAAAGCCAATTCCCATAATTTCAGATTCTGATTAAAAAGTTCAATCTGTTTGCCTTCTATTCGTTTGGCTATGACCATTGCCTGGTCACTTGGAATATCATTTTCCTCAAGCAATGCTTGTATCTCATCTAGTGTGGTCTTCTTATCAATCATTGACAAATAACGTGTATCTCCCTTAGTAATCTCATTGGCTTTATCAAGGGCTTCATCTGATAATTGCCCACCAAGGAATGTGGCTGATATGGTTGGGGGGGCCGTCAGAATCTGCTCTCTTGTATTGTAGTGAAGTAACAAGGTAACAATTACTGTGACAACAAGCACACCTACAAAAGCCAAGAATTGCCTGATGACAAAACCTTCTACAGATAAATTGGATCTGGTTATTTTTAGCTGCCTCTGTAAGAGATGGTACTTTGGCGAGACCTTTTTGGGCTTAAGAAGGTCAATAATTTTACCAAGCCAGCTTGTATAGAGTTTGTCCTCTATGGCCATCTTGGAAGAAAACCTTGCCCCCCCTTGTTTGTCAAACTGCTGAACCCTTCTTAGGAGTACATAACAGATGAGAATCATGAAGACCATAATGATTTCAAGGATGAAACCAAGTTGGCTGTCATAGAATTGTTGCAAGGGCATAAAATACTTGGCAGACCAAGACTGTATTGGACTAATCATCAAAAGTGGTAGCAAAACGATGATATTCAGACTCCTTAGGGCATAGTTTAGACGTTCTCTTTTGCTAAGTTCCATTCTGACTTCACCTGTCAAGTCATGAAGGTTCTTCATAAAAACACTAACACCATCAATGGTGGCATCCCCCCCGTATTCCATGGTCATGTAACAAAGACTTAGGAACATCTTCAAATACTTATTGGGAGCCACTTCGTTATAGGCCATCATTTCTTTTTCAGGGTCCTTAGATAGGAGGATGTCATAGATTCGCTCACCCTGAAGGCTAACTTCATAGTGGTTCTTGTCAAGGTCCATGCAGGTTTCATAGATTGCCTCATCCACCATCTTGGATTGGTAATAGTTATGCCTAACTGTTTCATTAAACTTAAGCTGTTGCCACAACAATTTATTCCTTAGTCTTATAACGAAGAAGTCAACCAATGTCTCTGACAGAATCCACAGAATAAAGACCCACAGGACAAGCATCAAAGGTTCCTGGCTCATCGAGACAATAATGCTAAAGAATCCAATCATCACTAATAGCACAATCAGGTATAACTTTGCCACCTTTAACCTAATCACTCGCTCATTGGTATGACCAACAATCTCTATCCTTGAACGTATATGATAAACACTTCGTCTTGTTGGTGGTAATTTGGACAGATGACGATAAAGCCACAAGTAGAATTTGGCACCACCCATATTAACAGCATTGGCTTTGATGGCCCGGCCTTTGCCTTTTTTTGCTGCTGGCAATTAGCAACAAGAGCATAAAGGTTAAACCAAGGCACAAGAGGGCTATACCACCATACATCAGGCTATCGCTGTTTATATTACCCATCCAGACCACCCCCCCTCATCTCATTGTCAAGAAAGATCCTGAATTTTTCTTGGTCTTCAATGCTCATATGAGATGACATGGCCTGCAGGTTCTTTTTACTGATCTTGTTCTTCACCACATAACGTCCCTCTTCAAACTCTATGATATTTCTAGTCTCATAGACTTTTCGATCTGTTTGTCTTGTGAAGTAGTCAGTCATCGTATCCATGAATAGGGTCATTCTCTCATCTGAGTTATTGGCATTTCTATAAGACCTGCTATAAGCTTTCTCATGATCAAGGGCCACTATCTCAGATATACGGCTTATATACCTTTTACCAGTAATGTCCCTTTCTAGATGTACGTCAAAGTCAAGAACAGCAACCACCTGTTGCTCAGCTACCTTTTCGTTTCTAAAAACATCACATTTGAGCAAGGCATTTCTCAGTGATAATACAAGGTCATTCACTGTCTTGGCATGATGGGTGAATATGGTGAACAAGGAAGCCACTTGGGCCATCTGTAACATCCATACAGCCACCTCATCTGTTGCCACTTCACCAAGAATGTTAACGGAACCATCGGTTTTCTTTTGAACATCAAGTCCTGCTTGGCCAGATATGGTGTCGGTCTCCTTAAAGGTCAGTATGTTACGCATGGGATAGACATTTCTTAGGTGTAACTCAAAGGCCATCTCCTGTATTCTAAGGGTTAATGTGGCATAGATCTCTCTCACCATAGCCATTAACATAGTGGTTTTACCAGAACCCTGTGAACCTGTCACCGAAGTAACCCTAGCCCCCCCTTTGACCAGGTACCTAAGCATGTTAATGACAAGGTGACCACCAGGGTCTTTAATTAACTCTTCTAGCGTTACATTGGCTATATGGAATTTTCTGACAAAGAATGCCCAAGACTCTGAGAAGCTTGGTCTCACAACCACAACCCTAGACCCATCTTGCATCTCATTAACCTTAAAACCTTTGTCTTCAGAGAGCTGGCCTGCTTTGTTATAGCGATAGATATTCTGACAAATCCTTCTAAGCTCATTTTCTGAACCAAAACTTAAGAAAGACAGGTGAATGGACTTACCTTTATAGAATATCCATATGGAATCATAGTTCTTAGGAATGGCTGTAATCTGACTGATATAGTCACCATCACCACTTTGATTCAGTTGATCTAGCCTTGTGGTTCCTGATACCCCCCCACCTGATATGCCATCAATGTTCATATCTCTGACTTCATCAATAACACCAAAACCTTTATACATCTGATAGATTCTCTGACTAACTATCAAGAGTTTATCCTCGTAACTAAGCCTTGGGTGTTTTTTATTGTAGAGGTCTTCAATCTCTTCTGGTGTAATTATATAGGAGGCCGTCTGTCCATCTTCAATAATATGTTTGAGGACATCAAATGCATTCTCAGCTATCATGACACTTAGGGCGTCAAGGCCATGGTCTTTCTTATAGGCGTAGAGCATTATGTCAAATTTATCTTGTATACTAAGGAAGCTAGGCCTCTCAAAATGAATCACATTATTAATGCTTTCTTTGTTAAGATAAGAGGATTCCAATATATCTCGTATGAAATCCTTCACATATTCTTTATCAACCAGCGAACCATGGGCACAGTTTTTCAGTGCTTTTTTCAGTTCACTTCGTTTATTAAGGCGTCTACCAAAAGCTCTTCTGATAGACCCAGTTCATAGAGATTGGTTCTGGTCATATCATTTATTGCGTCTTTAATAAAGCTCAGTATAGCCTTGTACTGATACTTCTCCTGCTCCTTTTGACCTCTTAACTTAAGCATGCTGTTTTAGAACCTCCCGCTCCATGACTTCCGTCAGGGCCATCAATTGATCAGAACCTGCCACAATGGTTTTCATAAATTGATGGTGTTTATCCTTTGGTTTGGTCTCAAGGTTGCGCATGAGATAATCAAGACTTTGACTTTGGTTACAGGCATCAAGGTATGGTGTGTGATAGGGCAATGTCATAACATCCTTAAGCTTGTAGAGTCTTTTAATATTCTTAATGTTAAACTTAGAGTCGCTGTCATATTTGCCAAAGTTATAGATGATTCGCTTATCAGCTAAGATTGCCTGTTCTTCTTCATTGGCTAGAAAGCGTTCAATAAGTTGGATATTTTGATTAAGACAAACAACAACAATGTCTGAATCATTCAGTAAATGTCTGGTGAGTTCCATCTTCATACCAGAATGAATATCCACAAAAACCATGTCATAATCTTCACTGGCCATCTCAAATATCCGCCTAAGAAGGCCTGTTTCTTCATCTGAATTGTAGTTTTTATTTTCATAAACCCCCCCTTCAAGAAGGTCTAGATTCTTATTGGCTAGAAGAGACGTTGTATAATCACTGACCATACCCCCCCGTGACAATCGACCATTCTTCACAAGACGGCGTAGACCACCAAGTCCATGATCATTAAAATAAGCAAGCTCCTCTTGTCTTAGATGATTTTTCTTAACCAAGCACTGCTCTAAAGTGGACCTTTCAAATTGACTGTGTGTAATGAGTATTTTGAAATTATGACGCAGAGCAATCAGTGATGCATATGTTAGCGCCGCCGTTGTTGTACCTGTTTGTCCATGATTTGGAGACCAAAAAGCTATTTGCATACACTACCCCCCCTTCCTGCCTGCTATTCGCAGCCATCTTTTGCTTTGTTTTTTATAAGTTTCATCAAGGTCCGTAATAAGCCCCCCCATGAGTACCTGCTTGTACTCTTTGGACAAGGCCTTTACTTGTATGGTATCGCTGTATTCATTCTCAACATGGACTGTTAAGTCTTGGTCACTTAAGTATTGCTCATAGATCTGATGGTTTTTTTCTAGTCAGGCCAAACCTTTTCATCAAATATTTTGGTGTAATCTTTGAGTCATATAAGAGGTTTTGAAAGACAATAGTGAATTTCTTTTCTAATGACTCAAGGATGCTCTGTGCATATACCACTTCATTCTTAAAAGGAGAAACCACCAAATATGTGGCATCCATTTCAACTTTTTCTTTTATTTCCTCATTAGTTTCCTCTTGTATATCTTCACCCTTAGACGTCTCATCACAAATATCCATGACAAGAAAATCACACTTTCCCCCCCTATCCTCATGACCTTTTCTCTCTATCACAAAGTTGTCGCTATAATTCACAATATCCAATTCCTCCAAAAAGAATGGATAATCACTCACAAGGACCACTTTATGTTCCACTGATAAGACTTTACAAAGGTATAGGAGTAAAAAAACTTTTTTCTCTAGTTCTAGCACCGTACATTCCCAGTTTTTTCATAGTCCCACCTTCCTAAAATCCACTCATAGACGAACTTGAGTTGTCATTATTGCTTGCTGAATCACTTTGCGCCTCTGAATTACTGGAAGCTGAAGTACTCATTTGACCTGAATCATTACTACTTGAGCTTTCTATTGACGCACTCTTATCTTGATTTTCAGAGCCCACTTGATCTGTACTACTGCCATCAGCTCCTTGACCCTCAAGGCCTTCGCTGGCTTCACCATCTTGGTCAAAATTCTCAGCGGTAAAGATACTAAACCATTCATCATCCTCGTCTAACAACTCCTTAAGGGCATTATCAAGAAGGTATCGATTGGCTGTTAGGGTGCCAAGGTCTGGCATGGTTAAGAGATTTGGATTCTGCTCTAGAACTGATAAAACACTGCGGTTTACAGGGTATGATATCTTAGCAGCCTCTTGTTTATTGGGGGGGTCGGGGGGGTATTTGACCATGTAGAGCTGTGCTGTTTCAGTCAATATAGCATCCACAAGGGCACTGGACATTCTAAGCACTTCCTCTTCCTCAACCATAAGACTCAGCAAACCTTTGTGCTGGTTGTCAATCTGACGTTCAAAGTGAACCACTTCTTTTTTTGGCAAGCACCACATAGTCTTGTCCATTAGGGAAGACTATTCGAATATCAACCACTTCCCCCCCTACTTCTAACTTAATGGGTAATTTAACAAAATCAAATTCATAGAGTCGTTGTTCATCCGATGTATAGTCGCCTTTGTCCACCATAGGCAGGGTAATAGGCAAATACTGGTCAACATCTATGTTAACCTCTCTACCAATCAAACGACTCATATCAAGGTTGCCAAGAATGGATTGACTTTCCGGTATTTGTATCTCCATTAGGTTTTCTTCTGTAAGGACAGTACCTGATGGCATAGCTTTGGCTGCGACCACTTGATTCACATAGACCGTTGTATCAACAACTTCATCTTTAGCAAAATCAAAGTAAGTGGTCAAATCATATAAGGAAAATACGGATACCAACACAGCCACAAAGACTGCTGTCACTACCCCCCCAAGAAACCAGGCCAATATCATGTTTTTCTTTCTTTGTCTAATAATGGACATCTATAGTACCCCCCCCACAATCTTCTCTAGACTATGTCTATTTTCTTTCACTTTAACAAAGGGGGGGTCTTTTTGAACAGGTATAGGGTAAGTGGTAATGCCACTATAACGTTTAAGGTCCAAAACTTCCTCACGGATGCCATCCCGAACTAGTAATTTACTTCTTGTTGTTAGCAGTGTTCGATAATCTTTTACAAACTCCATATAACGTCCTCTTTTCCAATCATTGTATTGCCCCCCCACAAAAAGTCCAATGTCAGCCCTTAGTATTTCTTCTCTATAATCTTCAAACTCATGGCCAATATCACATATAATATAGTCATAAGGGTATTGATACATCTGCGTTAGCATGGTTGGTGCAATGTCCTTGTGGTACATAACACCTTTGACTTTAAAGCTATCTGTTTGACTATCATCAAAGTCCTCGCCTTCATAGGCCTTCTCTATTTGAACAAAGTCTTTTAAACGGTTACACTCCATAATACCAACCCGGTATCTGGCTTTGGTCAACATGCCCGCCAACATAATTCCAAGATGTGTTGCTCCGACATTGGCTTCAACACTGGCTATGGTAATCACAAGACCTCTGTTATGCTCTTTTATATCTCTTGATGGCTTTTTCAACAATTGATCTAGCTTCATCTAATGGACTCCTTGCGGTCGGTGTTTCTATGGTAGTTTCTCCTGTAATCTTCCCAAACATTAACTTCACCTCATCACTGAGCTGGTAAGGACCTGGGTTGTAAGGGACCTGGTAACATTTCATATTGGTCAAACTTTTACTAAGTGACATAAAAGCCTCGTCGCTGGTAAAGTTAAAGAGATAATGATAACTAAGGTCCGGCCTAGCAAAATAATAATCCTCAAATAGGTCAATCTCCCACTCTTTGCTGCCACACACAAGCAGTGTATCCATATTCCCGGCTTGCTCATAGGAACCATCCCTATCCATACTCCCTGCATCCACCACAATCACATCATAATCCGACTTCATATGTTTTTCGAAACCGCCGTAATAATGGAAAGGATAGAATTCAATGTTTTTGTAAGTAAAAGAGTGCCGTCCCTCTAATGTATCCTCCCCCCCAACCAAACTAATCTTGGAGAAATCTTCCGAGTTGTGAAATTCCACTGCGGCAACATTGTAACCTTGTTGCTGATAGTAAGAAGACAGCATTAGGGCAATGTGACTTGTGCCAAGACCTTGCTTCAATCCAAGGACACGAATGACTTTAGAAGCTTTTTCATTGAAAATCTGATAATCCCTAGTTGAAGTCTGGGTTTCCTCAAGCTTATGAAGTGCTTCCTTTAGAAAATGAATGTTTTGATAACGTTTGGTAGGTACCGTTTGGATGCAACGTTCAATTATTTTGGCAAACTCAGCATCGATACCAGGCACTTCAACTGTTAATGGCATTAATTTGTATGGTGGTGTACTAAGATTTTTCCCCCCCGTAAGCAAGTAATAAATACAGACACCAAGAGAATAAATATCTGTACGCACATCTGCTTTGGCCATGCCATACTGCTCTGGTGCAGCGTAACCTCTAGTTCCTAGAACAACCGTATCATTTAATTGGTCTTTTTTGAAACGTTTGGCAATGCCAAAGTCCACCAATTTGATATGGCCATTTTGCATTCTTATGATGTTGTCAGGTTTGAGATCCCTGTATATGATGGGTTCATTGTGAGATGTGTGTAGATAGTCAAGCACGTCAACAAGGCCTTTCATTATATCTAGTGCCTCATCTTCTGTCACTTGCAATTTCAACTGTTTTAGTGATGTCCCCCCCTCGACATACTCCTCAACCAAATATATTCCCGAATCATCCTCATGTATATCCATTATAATGGGTATAGAAGGATGTCTTAATTCCTTTAATATGTCTTTTTCTGCTAGCAGATTGAAGTCACTGGCATCTTTTGATACCACTTTGATGGCAACTAAGTTGCCAACACGTATATTCTCTGCCAAATAAACAGTGCTCGAACCCCCCCCTCGTCCCAACACACGAACTACTTTGTACCGTTCAAACAGAACGCTACCATCATTAATCCCCCCCGTCATTATGTACACCCCCCCCACATATAGACAATAGTCATGTCACTTATCTATTATAGGTCGAGGGTCCCAATAAGGCAAGTAAAATTTCGACAATTATGCAATAATACACTTAATTATAAGTTAATTATGTAAGTATTCTCCTCATATGTATACAACTTACATATATGGGAATAATTGGTAATTCTGAGTGGTAACTTATAAGGTTGGGAGTTTTATATGTTATGTTCTAGTTTTAGAGACTATATTTTTCATATGATGAGTTTATGCAGAATATTTTGTGAAAAGCCAGCGGAATAGGATGTGTAGCCTCGGCCATCTAATACATGGATGTGTTAGCTGGTCGACGTTCACAAAGTACTCTCTATTAACTAGCAAATGAAAAGAGGTCCTCATCTTTTTAAGACAAGAACCTCATATATTAAACTCACTTATTCACTTTACAACTTAAATGTCTTCATCATTTCATCCAGTTCATTAGCCGCAGCAATATTCTCTTCTGCAATGGCTAAGAAGTTAGTGGCATCATTGTTCATAACTTTGGTGTTCATCATAATCTTCTCAACACCTTCAGCACCAAGAGATGTACCTTAGCAACGTCCTCTACCGTATCATGGATAGTATCCATTGAGCTGAACAACTCTTGAGTTGTTGCACTAAGGTCAAGCATGATTTCACTGAAAGCAACCGCATCATCATTGTACTGCTCGCCTACATGAATCAACTTCTGATAATCACCAAGGACCTTGGAATCAATAAAATCAAGAATCTGTTTGGAGTCCTCTACCAGTTTCTCAACCACATTGCTAACATTATCTGTCACTTCTCTAATACCTTCAACCATAGAGGATGAGGTCTCAGCAAGCTTTTTGATTTCTGTTGCGACTACTGCAAAGCCTTTACCAGACTCTCCAGCTCTTGCCGCTTCTATAGAAGCATTCAAAGCAAGTAAGTTGGTTTGAGACGTAATGTCCAAAATGGATTGTAGCAATTCATTGATTCTTTCCACTTCTTTGGATTCTTCTATAGCTTCATTAAGCCTGTCTCTAACACCTGCATACATATCTTTTGCTTCCGTCTCAGACGTTACCACTTCTTGTTTCATTTCAGTTGCTCTATCACTAATGTCACTGGCCATTGTTGAACCACTGCTTGCCCTATCAGCAATCATCTCAATAGCATCACGGGCTTCACCAACAATTAAGGACACATTGCCGGCACTGGCCTTTGTCTCTTCCATTATGGCTGAAATGTCTTGTGTGCTATTTTCTGCTTCATTCGTCAGACTGGCTAGGTTATTGATGTCCTTCTTAATGATGCCAAAAGAATCATTGATCAATTCTGCACTGGATGTAATCTTAGTCACTATAGACCTTAATCCTTCGCGCACTCTGTTGAAAGCGGTTGAAATTTCACCAAGTTCATCTTTTTGGTCTACGTCAATGGCATATCTAAAGTCATATTGTTGATAGTGTTCAGCATTCACGATAATCTCACGTAATGTTTTGTTTAGTGGTATGGTAATTAAGAATACAATAAGAACGGCAAACACAACAACCACAACTGTAATCACCAGAACGTCACTGATGATTTTGGCATAAATAGCATCAAGGTCATCTATATAGATACCTGTACCAATAATCCAATCCCAGGATTCAAACTTCTCTACGTAGGACAATTTGGGTTGGTCTTCTGTTAAATCTCCTTCACCTGTAGCTTTGGCCACAGATAGTCTACATAACCATTATAGATACCATCACCATCGTTGTCATTTGACGTTACCTCAACCATTGCACCAAATAGGTTTTGCCCTTTACCCATGGCAACATAATAATTGGGCTTATCAAGAAGTTGGCCATTTAGCGTTGGTGCAGTAGGATGCATAATCATATTTGGTATTGGTGCTGTCGCATCGTTGATCCAAAAATAACCAACCCCCCCGTCATCATAACGCAAAGTCTCAACCGCCCTAATAGCCGATTCTTTGGCTTCTTCTTCAGTTTTTTTCACCGGCTTTATAAAGCTTATATTCATCGTTAATTATGCTCATAGGAATCTGAACATTCTGTTTTAACATTACTTTGGTTCTATCAAGTACGGTACTTTCAATGGTGGGTATGATGTAAAAAAAATTATAAGCAACACAAAGGCTAGTATGACACCAAGTGCTAATCCTCCGATTTTGTACTTCAATTTAATGTTCTTCATAGTCCATACCTCCTAGGGTAGTGATATACTTGATACATGTTATCTATACTAAGTATACCACCCCCCATTGTGTCTTTGTCATGACGAAAACGTTAAAATTCATAAGTTACTGTATATATTAATAGAAGCCAACCCATATGTATGGACTGGCTTCTTATCTTCATCTAACGTTAAATTCTCTTAATTCTACTTAAACAATTTGGACACCGATTCATTATGGTGAATTCTTGAGATTGCATCTGCAAGGATGTCTGCTACAGACAATTGTTTGATTTTCACATGGTGTTTCTCTTCAGGTAATTCAATTGTGTCAAGAACCACCAACTCAGTTATAGAAGATTTGCTAATACGCTCTATAGCTGGTCCTGATAATACTGGGTGTGTACAACATGCAAAAACTTCTGTTGCACCATGTTCACGAAGGGCGTTGGCCGCGTTACAGATTGTACCTGCTGTATCAATCATATCATCGACTAGGATACAACGCTTACCTTTAACATCACCAATGATGTGCATTACTTCACTGACATTGGCTTCTGGCCTTCTCTTGTCAATAATGGCAATTGGAATATCAATTGCTTCTGCAAAACCTCTAGATCGTTTAACGGAACCGATATCTGGTGCAACAACCGTCAAATCCTCTTTGTCATCATGGAATTTTTCCTGGTAATACTTAACGAGCAATGGGTTACCAAGCATGTGGTCAACAGGGATTGTGAAGAATCCTTGAATCTGTGCACAGTGTAAGTCCATTGATACCACTCTATCACATCCAGCTGTTTGTAACATGTCCGCTACAAGTCTTGCAGTGATTGGGTCTCTTGCTCTTGCTTTACGGTCTTGTCTCGCATAACCGTAGTATGGCATAACTGCCGTAATGCTTCCCGCTGAGGCACGCTTAAGTGCGTCAATCATGATCAGTGTTTCCATCAAGGTATCATTCACTGGTTGAGATGTGGACTGAATAATGTAACAGTCAATTCCACGGACGATCTCACCAATTTGTACATAAGTTTCACCGTCACTGAACTTACCAACTTCAGCGAGGGATAATTCGGTACCTAAAGATTTCGCAATGTTTTTGGCCAGTTCTGAGTTTGAACCACCCGAAAAAACTTTGATGCCATCATTATTCTTGATTGCACTGGTCATACTAATATTCCTCCTAATTTACAACAAATCATAAAATGAATTTTACCTGTTACGTTTAGCCCACTGATCGATATTCTTTTGTCTTGCTCTAGCAATACCAAGTGCTTGTGTTGGTACATCCTCAGTAATGGTAGAACCTGCTGCTGTATAGGCTTTTTCATGAACAGTGACTGGTGAGACTAGGTTAGTATTACAACCAATAAAAGCGCCATCTTCAATAGTCGTTCTGTGTTTTTTTCTGTCCATCATAATTAACCACAACTGTCCCACATCCAAAATTAACTTTTTCGCCAACATCTGCATCCCCCCCTACATACGTCAAGTGAGATAATTTGGTGCCATCACCTATGACAGCATTTTTTTACCTCCACGAAATCACCAATCTTAATGTTATTACCTATATTTGAATTTGGACGTACATAAGCATACGGTCCAACTGTGGTGTTATCACCAATTTTACTTTCTAGAACTGTGGATTGCTCAATCTTAGTTCCAATACCTACCTGAGAGTCAACAAGCTTGGCATTTGGCCCAATGACACTGTCTTCTCCTACAGTAGAACTTCCTTCTATAAATGTGTTTGGGTAAATAGTGGCATCTTGTCCAATCTTAGCATCTTTACTGATATAAGTCTGGTCAGGGTTAATGATTGTCACACCATTTATCATATGTTTATCGTTAATACGTCTTGTGATGATGCTAGCCGCTTCTGCAAGCTGTACCTTGGTGTTAATCCCAAGAATCTCATCACTTCTATTTGTAACTAGACCTTCAACTTTGCCACCATTATTCATGATTATGTGCAATGTATCTGGCAAGTAGTATTCACCTTGTGCATTGTCATTCTTAAGCTCTTTTAGTGATGACTTGAGTGCTTTGGCCTCAAAACAATACATACCTGAATTGATTTCATTGACACCAAGTTCTTCCTTTGTTGCATCTTTATGTTCAACACTTTTGACAAAGTTATTGTCCCTATCTCTAATAATTCTTCCATAACCATGAGGATCATCAACAAGTGTTGATAGAACCGTCACCTGACTGTCTGTAGCCACAGTATGGTCAATCATTGCTCTTAGTGTTTCACTAGTAATAAGTGGTGTATCTCCAAATAATACAAGGACTTTACCATCTTCGTCTATAAAGTCATCTGCCTGCATTACAGCATGGCCTGTTCCAAGAAGATCATCTTGATGGGCAAATCGAATACTTTTGTCTGTAGATTCGATGGATGCCATCACTTGATCTTTCTGATGTCCCACAACCACAAGAACCTCGTCAATACCAGCCTCTTTAGCCGATTCAATGACATAAGCTACCAAGGTTTTTCCAAGAATCTCATGAATCACTTTGGCTGTTTTTGACTTCATTCTTGTACCACCACCAGCTGCAAGAATGATAGCTTTCGTTTTAGACATATATTGCCACCTCATTTTATAGCCAGGCTCTCATACCTTGCCTATTATATACTCTTTCCGTGCTACATTGTACAACAGATAACCCTGTGAATCAAGGGAAATCAGCAATAAAAAAGCACTTCATAAAGAAGTGCTAAAAATCATTCCATTTCTGCCATTTCTTCGTATACTTCGCCTTCCTCCAAAGAAATAGTTTCATATTTTTCTAAGATAGATTTCTGAATCTTATCACGTGTTATGGAGTTAATGGGATGAGCAATATCTCTAAACTCTCCATCAAGAGCCTTACGGCTAGGCATTGCTATGAACAATCCCTTTTCTCCTTCAATGACTTTAATGTCATGTACAACGAATTCATTGTCAAATGTAACGGACACCACCGCTTTCATTTTGCCTTCCTTCGTTATTTTTCTTACTCTTACATCTGTAATCTCCATGGTAACCCCCCCTTTCCGTAGAAGCTAGGTTTTTCCCGTACCTTCAATGTCTTCTTGCACTCATCGGAACAATCTTAATTTTTTTTGTATAATTGTTCAACAATGACTATGATTCATGCAATTACTCAGTAAATTGTGGTCTATTCCCATTATATTACATAATCTTGGCCTTGACAACAAGATAAATCTAGAGGTAAAAAGGTGATTGTTCCTTGATTATTTTTATCTGATCTGGAGATCCTTGTATTACCGAACCATCCGATACATTACACTTGGAATCTATGATGGCATTCTCTATAACACAGTGATCACCAATATAGGTCCCATTTAGGATAATGGAATTCTTAATTTGAGTGTTCTTTCCAACAAAGACTTTTCTAAACAACATAGAATTCTCAACTGCACCATTAACAATACAACCACTAGAGCACAAGCTATTGGATACCCGTGAGCCATAATTGAATTTGGCAGGTGGTTCATCCTCAACTTTAGACATGATGTTTGGAACCGTTCTAAAGAAGTCGTCTCTGATTTCCTTGGTAAGGAAATCAAGATTGGTCTTGTAATAGGCTTCGATACTGGCTATGCTACGCCAGTAACCTTCATGCATATAAGCATAGATTTTCTTCTGCTTTCTATATCTGATAATAATATCATTAACAAAGTCATAACGTTCTTCTTTGGCAATGGCTTCAATCATTTCAATCAGCAGTCTACGACGGATAATGTACATGCCTGTTGAAACAACATTCCCTTCTGGTTCAATTGGCTTTTCTTCGAACTCAACGATTCGGTTATCATCATCAACACCAACAAGCCCATACCTTGTTAAGTCTTCATCTCTATCTACCTTGCTACATACTAAGGTTATGTCAGCTCTTTTGGCAATATGGTATTGAAGGACCTTATTAAAATCTACTTTGGAGACCCCCCCATCACCTTGAGAAATAATGGCATAAGGTTCATGGGAATTCTTCAAATAAGAAAGGTTTTGATAAATTGCATCGGCTGTACCCCCCCGGTACCACAAACTATTTTCATTGGTAATATATGGCGTAAAAACAAATAATCCACCATGTTTACGGCCAAAATCCCACCACTTTGATGAGCTTAGATGTTCAATTAATGATCTGGAATTGTACTGTGTTACCACTGCAACCTTGTTGACCCCCCCTGAATTGGTCATGTTACTTAAGGCAAAGTCAATGGCTCTATAACTACCTGCTATAGGCATAGCTGCTAAGGCTCTATCATTGGTTAAATCTCTTAGGCGTTCATTCTTACCACCTGCTAATATGATTCCAAGTGCTCTCATTCTTCTACCTCCTCAATGATAATATTTTTACCACTTAAAAGGGCTTTATCTTCAAAATGTTCATCGGCAACTTGACCTATTACGGCACAATTCTTTCCTATTGTAATACCTTCTGGTATAACAGTGGCTTCTCCGATAACCGAAAGTCCTGAATAATAGACCTTTGGAAATTCATCATTGATAATATCTTCACCAATACCAATCTTGCTTGATTTGCCTATGACCGCTTTTTCGGCAACGATGCTTCTTAGTATCTCTGAATCAGCTCCTACAACAGCGTCACTCATAATAATGGAATCTCTAACAACTGCCCCCCCTTCTTCTATAACGACATTGGAGCCAATAACGGAATTATGGACATGTCCATAAACTTCTGTTCCTTCACCTAAGATACATGTCTCAACGCTGGCCCCCCCACTTGCAATGAATTGTGGTGGTTGAATTGCGTTCTTGGTATATATCTTCCAATAAGCTTCATATAAGTTAAACTCTGGTACAAGGTCAATAAGTTGCATATTGGCTTGCCAGTATGCTTCTAATGTTCCAACATCCTTCCAGAAACCATCAAACTCATAAGCATATAAGTTATAATTCTTCTCAAGCATATATGGGATGATGTGTTTACCAAAGTCTGAATTGTCATGATTTTCTTCAGACAATATTAAGGCTTGTCTTAAAGCCTTCCATTTGAATATATAGATACCCATAGATGCCAGATTACTCACTGCATTCTCAGGTTTCTCCTCAAAGGCAGTAATTCTCTGGTCCTCATTGGTATTCATGATACCAAAGTGGTGAGTGTCTTCCATAGGTACTTGGAATACACCAATAGATAAGTCTGCGTCTTTTTTCTTATGAAAATTCAGCATCATTTCATAATCCATCTTATAGATATGGTCTCCAGATAATATAAGTACATACTCTGGATTGTAATAATCAAGAAATGGAATATTCTGATAGACTGCATTGGCTGTGCCTGAATACCAAGCCGTATTGTCACGACTAACGTAAGGTGGCAATATTGTTACCCCCCCACCAAAATTCTTATCAAGGTCCCAAGGTATACCTATCCCTATATGTCTGTTAAGTTGTAATGGTTGGTATTGTGTTAGGACACCGACGGTGTCTATGCCAGAATTGATACAATTACTGAGTGTAAAATCGATAATCTTATACTTGCCCCCCCCAAAGGACACTGCTGGTTTGGCGACATGTGATGTCAAGATTCCAAGGCGGCTGCCTTGACCACCTGCCAATAACATGGCAACAATCTCTTTCTTTCGCATTATGTAATAACTCTCCTTCCGTAACTATAGGATAAGTCCCCCCCAATCTCTTTACTATAATAACACAATTATCAAGACTATGTCCCCCCCTATTTTACTGAAAAATCCCAAAAAAAAGGTCAACTATCACTCATCTGAGTATCGTTAACCTTTTCATTCTTTTTTTGCAAGAAATTTATTCATATTAAGCTCACATCACTTTTTAATGTGCCGTTATATGAATTTTAGCTTCTTCTTCATCGATGCCGTCAAAGTCAATAAGGGCATAATAATCGTTGACTAATTTTTTTTCCGTGCGCATTGAAGACATCATGACTGCAACACCCACCACTTTCGCTTCAAATTCCTTCATTAAGTCAACAACCCCCCCTTTAGCTGTACCACCAGCCTTCATAAAATCATCAACAAAGAGAATATTTGACCCTCTCTTTATGGACCTAATTGGAAGGGCCATTGTTTTGATGGTCTGTTTGGAACCAGTTACATAGTTCATCTGAATGGTTGTACCTTCTGTCAGCCTTGCTGCTTTTCTAATAACCACAATTGGCTTATTTAGAATTCTAGCAACAGCTAGTGCAAGTGGTATGCCTTTTGTCTCAATGGTAACAACATAATCAATGGCTTTTCCTTCATAGTTGGAAACCATACATGTGGCCATTTTCTCTAGCCACGTAGGGTCATACATAATATCATTCATATATAAATAACCGCCTGGGATTATACGTGTTGCATCAGATAACTTCTCTATCAAAGCGTTTTTTACCTCTTTAACATAAGGTTGATCAACACTCGGTAAATAATAAACACCACCTGCAGCACCTGGCAATGAATGGATTCTACCTACACCATGTTCTTCAAAAGACAACTCTATGCTTTTGATGTCTTCACTTAATGTTGACTTTGCACAAGCCAAAATCTCCGAAAAATATTGGAGTGTAAAGAGTTTAGACGGATTTTCAATAAGCGTTTTGGTAATTATGGCAATCCGTTCCGTTTTGCTAATTTTCTTATTCATGCAATGATCCCCCCCTTAAGTTCTAATGATTTCTGAAATATCTCTGTCATTTTATTATAACTTAAATACCCGAATATTATAAGTAGGAATTTCAAAATCATTCGGGTATTTGAATTTAATCATCCTAGATGGTAAAATATGAAAGAATCTGTAGTAAAGACAGGAGACTATTATGTATACAATTGATTTTAATACACCTATTCATGTACATTTTATCGGTATTGGCGGTATCAGTATGAGCGGCCTTGCTGAGATTCTTATAAAACGTGGCTTCAAAATATCAGGTTCTGATGTTGGTGATAATAAAAACATTCATAAACTTAAAGAACATGGTGCTTCAATAACAAAGGGTCACCTGGCTTCTAATATAAATAAGGACATTGATTTGGTTGTTTATACCGTGGCCGTCAAAGAAGATAATGTAGAAATGCTTGCTGCCAAAGACTTGTCTATTCCAATTATTGACAGAGCCACACTGCTTGGCCAAGTAATGGACCGTTATAAAGACAGCATTGCTGTTGCAGGTACTCACGGTAAAACAACAACAACCTCAATGGTAGCTCATATACTAGATAGCGCCAAAGTTGATCCAACCATATCTGTTGGCGGAATTTTGCCATTGATAGCTGGTAACATCTCTGTTGGTCATAGTGATTACTTCGTTACTGAAGCATGTGAGTATTACGATAGTTTCCTTCACTTCTATCCTGAAGTTGCCATTATCCTTAATATAGAAGAAGACCATCTGGATTATTTCAAAGATATCCATCAGATCCGCGACTCATTTAGCCAGTTCATAGGCAATGTCAAAAAAAAGATGGTCTGGTGGTCATCAATAAGGACATCGATCAACTTGATTCTATTATGACTGCTTCTGACAAAGCAATGACCCCCCCATTAGCAAACAAGCAAATTGTGACTTATAGTGCTAATAATACTGAAGCGGATTATTACGCCATTGATATTCACTACAACAATCTTGGACATCCAACTTTCACTATCGTTAATGAAGGTAAGTCACTGATTACACTAAGCTTGTCTGTACCTGGCCTTCATAATATTGCCAACGCTATAAGTAGCTATATTGCAGCCAAACATTTAGACCTTAGCGATATCTCTATCACTACTGGCCTAAAAGCATTCACTGGCACTCATAGAAGGTTCCAATACAAGGGTGACCTTGGGGGGGGTGTAACAATCGTCGATGATTATGCCCACCATCCAACAGAAATAGAGGCAACCATTGAAGCCACAAAGTCAATGACATTTGGTAAACTATGGATTGTCTTCCAGCCCCCCCATACCTATACAAGAACCAAAGCCTTCCTTGATGAATTCTCAGTGGCTCTTGCCAAGGCAGACCATGTTATAGTGATGGATATTTATTCTGCGTCAAGAGAAAAGGACCTTGGGGGGGATATCCATTCTAGAGACTTAATGACTAAGATTAGGGACCATGGCACACCTTGTGATTATTTTGAATCATTTGATGAAATTTCTTACCATATTTTGACAAAATGTATCCCAAACGACCTGTTGATAACTATGGGTGCAGGAGACGTGTATTTACTAGGCGAAAGCCTATTAAACACATAGTTATCCACACTATCCACTAAGTTGTTCACATAAGAAACATTTTTAGGCCGTGAATAAGAGGTTTACATAACATAACTATTTCAATCATTGAACATAACGGTTTTATCAGCTTTAGAGCACTTCTTAGCCTAAATGATGCAAGATTATTGCAATCAATCCATAGTTATGCACATTATCCACAAGTGACCTCTTAACAACTTTTATAGCCTCAAAGCCTTACTACAAAAGGATTTGGGGGGGCAATATTTTTGCCAAATTCCCTTGACTTATGCCTTTCATTTCTATATCATTAAAATCCACGAAAGAAAAAATATGCCTTCCTTCCTTATTATATGAGAAGGCATATTGCGATCATGTTGGTTTACATAATGTTAGGAGAGGTTAGACAATGGGGGGGCAAATTAGCCTATTATCACAGAATATTCACAAACATACGCTCATTAATAACCTTTTTATTGATTCATATATGCCAAGTGCCAATGGTGACTATGTTAAAGTATACATCTATTTGCTAAGGCTAGTTCTTAGCAATCAAGTTGATTTTACAACCGCACAGATTGCCAAACAACTTGGCCTCATTGAATCCGATGTCATTAGAGCTCTCAAATACTGGAATGAACTTAAAGTCATTGAAGTGAATTTTGAAGGTGATGATATCAAGAGTATAGGGCTCTTAAGCTTGGAGAGAGCAGAAGATACTTTGGAAGATACAGCCTCAAGTGAGCCGCAAATCCATTCTAAAGCCAACACGCCTATTGAGATAGCAAGGCATAAGAAAAAGCCAAAGAAACAAGAACGTAGTGCTAAGTTATATAAGAAACCAGAATACTCAATGGAAGAGATGGCCATGATGGCTGAGGAGACAGAGTTCAAACAACTCCTCTATATCACTGAGAAATACCTTGCCAAGCAATTAACCCAAACTGATGTGAATACTTTACTTGGTTTTGTTGATTGGTTGGGACTTCCCATTGATGTTGTGGAGTATTTAATAGAACATTGTGCTTCTGATGGACATAGGCATATGAACTATATTGAGAAGGTGGCAATCGATTGGTCTGACAGGAACATTAAGACTGTTGAACAAGCCAAAAGCCTTATGGACAAGTTCAATAAGAATTATTATCGAATCTTCAAAGCCCTTGGCATTAGTAACCGTCAACCTACGCCACCACAGATTAAGTTGATGGATCAGTGGATTGATGAGTTGAATTTTGCCCTAGAGGTCGTAGAACTTGCTTGCGCTAAAACAATAAGTGCAATCAACAAGCCAGAACTTAAATATGTCAACACTATATTAACTAGATGGCATAAAGAGGGCGCCAAGTCTGTTAAGGACATAGAGAACCTTGATGCTAAGTACATAGAAGTCAACTCACAGAAGAACAAATTAACGGGGGGGACTAAAGAGAAACCAGTCGGTAAATCAAACAATAGGTTCCATAATCATGATCAAAGGACATATGATTATTCATTGCTTGAGGAGCGTATGAATGAAATGATAGAAACAGGAACCTACGAAAAGAGGTCATAGGGATGGGGGGGTTACCACGTTCACAATTCAATAAAATACTTAATATTATTGACCAAAGACGCTTAAAGAATCAACAGGAGCATCAACATCGTAAGGATACGGTGTATAAGACAATGCCAAGAATCCATGAAATTGACGTAATGATTTCCTCAAAGACTTTGTCAATGACAAGGAAAATCCTAGAAAACCCAAGTGAAAGAGAAACAATCTCAATGAACTTGCAAGAGGAGATTCGCTCTTTGTCTGAAAAGAAACGTCAGCTACTTCTTGATGCGGGTTATGACGCAGACTACTTAAGCCCTATCTATGACTGTTACGATTGCCATGATACTGGCTTTGTTGATAACGAAAAGTGCCATTGTCTCCAAAAAGAAATAATCAGTCACGCTTACTCACAAAGCAATTTAGACGATATATTGGCCGTTGAGAATTTTGACCAATTCAAATTAGACTATTACAGCAATGAGATCGATAAGTCCAGTGGTAAGTCACCTAGAGCTATTGCTGAGCGAAATTACAAGATATGTTATAGTTTTGCTTCAGATTTTGGCAACTCTTATCAGAATCTTATTCTTCACGGACAAGCTGGCCTTGGCAAAACTTACCTTTGCAACTGTATTGCAAAAGAAGTTCTTGACCATGGGTCTTCTGTCATATATTTGACTGCTTTTAACTTGTTCAAACTCCTTGAGAACTATCGTTTTCACAACGATGATGCAAGATAACTTTGGATGAAATTCAAGCCATCTACCAATGTGACTTGTTAATTATAGATGATCTTGGAACTGAGATTAACAACGCTTTTACAACTTCTGAGCTATTTAGCCTTATTAATTCAAGGTTACTTGATAAGAAGCCAATCGTAATATCTACCAACCTTTCACCTAGTGGATGGTCCAACCAGTACTCTGACAGAATTGTGTCTAGAATCTATGGCAACTATCTGTCACTTGGATTTGTAGGATCTGATATTCGCCTACAAAAACTACTGGGATAAGTGTATTTAAAGACTCAAATATATATTTAATGCAGGGGGGGAAGTTCACTTGGAGGGTATTATCCATTATTTATTGATTTTCTAGGGTTGCGCTGGCTAGACAACCCCCCCTTGTGCAATACATATGGCATTTTCCAACTGAGTTCAAATCAACAGGGTATCTCCTACCTGCTTTATTTCAAGTCTATCCTTTGATAGGCTTTTATTTTTTATAGTGCCAATGATGAGATTCGAACTCACTACACCTGACTTCGGAGGCCAGTGCTCTATCCAAATGAGCTACATCGGCATTTGCTAGACAATTATATCACAGGCTTGTAGGTCTTTCAATTCGATTTCAAATCTTTGATTTAAGTGTCAAAACTTAGCTCTTATGATAACTCTACAAGATTATAGTCATAGCCTTGCAGGTCTAAGTAATGCTCTTCTCGTTCATGACAAGTGAATAAGATTACTTGCCTTTCTTCTTTGTGCAAATACTCAAGGGCATTATGCAAACGTTCATTGTCGTATTGGACAAAAGCGTCGTCTAGAATCAGTGGTAAGGCTTTGCCTTCTGATAGAACTTGGCCAATGCCAAGTCGTAAGCCAAAATACAACATATCAATGGTACCTTCACTAAGACTGCCCGCCATCACTGTCCTATTTTGTGATTGGTCAAAAACAGTTAATTCCATTTGTGGGTTTACCTTAATATCCTTGTATTTGCCTCCACTAACTTTATCTACAACATAAGATAAACTTTCATTCAGTGCTGGTGCAAAATTATTTTGTATTTCAACTGCAATGGTTTCAATGGTTTCTTTCATAATATCGGATACTTTAAGCTTGCGTTCATAGGCAGCTTTTAATGACATTGCACTTTCGATGGCTTCTTCTATCTCAGCCACTGGGCGTATAGATTTGGTCAACTCAATACCTTTTTGCATCACTTTACTAAGGTCCTCAGTAATGGCAAGTTCTTTCAGCCTAGCAATTTCCAGGTACTGTCCTAGGGATTCATGAAGGTTGTTTTGGCTCATTTGAAGCTTAACTTGATCAATCTTATCTTGGGTCAGTTCATTGTCTGCTTCTAAGCTTGCTTTCATTTCATTGACCTGCCTTTTAAGGCCATCCACAGAAGTATTACCAATAAGTTCTTTTAGCCTTAAGGTCATATTTTCAATATCTTTTATAGCTGCCTGATATGTCAGGTGTTTCTCAAAAGCCCCCCCTTGGATGTGGTCATCAGAGACTATTTGGTAGTGTTGCAGTTGCCTAATGTGGTCTTCTTCAAGCAATTGTTTTCTTTCGCCAATAGAACCTATTGTTCTGCGAAGGCCAGTAATTTCCTGATTTAGTATTAATATGTTCTGGTTAATCCGTTTGATTTCCTCTTCCTTCTCTTTAGCTATGGTCACTTTTTTTGAGGTAATCATCTCTTTTAACATTAAGGTCATAGATGGTCATACATCCATGTTCTTCTAAGGTATCTTCAATTCTGGCTTCCAATATATCAATGTTTTTATCAACCATAGCCATTTGTTGTTCCAATTTATCAATCTTAAGTACCTGGTTATTATGGTTAATCAATCTCTGTTTATCATAGTAGAAGGTGACCATTATGCCAATCAGAACAATCAAAGTAAATCCGTACATAATTGGTGAATAAACAAGCCCTCCAACAACAGATGCCAATGCCACAACTGCTAACATAAGTAAGATGACAAGGGACCTCTTAGGTCTTATTGCATCACCTAGCATCACTCTTTGCTGGGCAATCATCTGTTTTTCTTGTTTTCTTATTTTTAGTTGTTCATCGTCATTTTCATAAGCAATGACAACCCTATTAACCAGGTCATAGGCATTCTGGGTGGATTGTAAGTCTATGCCACTTTCTTTTTGTCTGGTCAAAGCCTCCAGATTTTCTTCCTTTAACTTGATGGTCTCACTAAGGCTTTTCATTTCACTTTCAAGCTTTAACATTGTTTCTTTGTCAAGTTGAAGCTGTCCAACAACCTTCATGTTAAAGTGCTCGTATAAAGCCAATCCTTCAAGGTCTTGTTTGGCCTTATTGATAGCTTCTACGATGGTTTCTGATTTCTCAATCATATTGAGATTGTCCAAATAAGTTAAGAAACTTATCTGCTTTCTTATGTCTTCCTCTTTCTCCTGAGTCATAGCCAATTCTTTAAGAAGGCCATTCTCTCTTTCTTTCTCAAGAACAATAGTCCCAGCAACAGCCTTAGCTTCTTCAAGCTCATTATTTAGACTTTCTATTTCCCTGGCCAATTTGTAATAGACACTTGTTCTTTTGCGCATTGATCCAATGGCATCCGATTCCTTCTTGATAGTTTCAAGAACCAGCTCAACAGAAATAGTTGATTCGTGGGTGGATGCTAGATTGCTCATATTGTCCTTAATCTCTCTAACCATTTCTTCTTCAGTTCTAGATTGCATTTGGGTTAGACTAATGGTGTTTTTGTAAGCAACCTTGTTAAAGCCAATATGCTTTTTGGCAACATCCACCAACTTCGTGACCTTGTTATAATCGTATTGATCCGTAAGGTCTTCTCCACTTACATGATTAAATACAAACAGCTTGTCTTTTGATTTACTAAATGTTCTTTCAAATCTATACTGGGTCTGGTCCTCTTCCACTACCATGATACCTCTATAGCCAGTGTGGTCCCAGGGCATGTAACGCTCATAGCCTTCTTCGTAGATTTTTTTTCTTAGTATAAGGTTTATAGAATCCATAGAACATGGCTTCAATAAAACTGTGGATAGTTGATTTACCAGCTTCATTTTGACCTTTGACAATGTTAAGACCTTCTGAGAGTTCAATGCTTTTATCATGAAATTTACCAAAAGCATGTAAAGTCATAGATTGTATTATCATGACATCACCTGCTCTCTAAGCAATATTCTAAGACCTTCATACAAGGCTTCCTCTTTTAAATCGCTATCAATCGCCATCTTCTCTATATGCTCAATGTAAGCACCTATTAGGGTGCCTTCATAATCACTTCTTAACTGGTCTAAGTCTAAATCTATTTGTGTTTTGTCTCTAATTTCTAAATAGTAGACCACGTCTTGTAATGTTGATTCAATATACGTCATGTCAAGTTCCACATCTGTGCCGACATAACCTTCAAGAACAATTCGATACATATCCTTTGTCATATCCCCCCCATCTTGGGTGGCTTTTATAGTCTTTGTAATCTCATCAATAATTCTTTCTTGGGCCATGTCACCTTGAATCATAACCTCCACAATATGAAAAGACCTTTTAGCAAAAGGCTTAAAGGTAGCTTCGGTCACTTTGGCTTTGTCTTGTGTCATTTGTATGTGTCCTTCAATAAAACCATGTTTGCCAGTTTCTGAGAAATCCATGGGCTCAAGAGATCCTGGATAAGCCATCCATGGTCTGACAAAGTCATGTTTATGAATGTGACCAAGGGCAACATAGTCAAAGCCTTTACCCTCAAGTATGCTTGGATCAATGTACAAATATTCAGATTTGTTGTAAACATCACCATGTAACATTAAGATATGGGCATAATCATCGTCTGCCATGTCAAAATCAGTACTGTTTGTCTCCAAACTAGCACCAGAAAAAGCTGGGAGATATAGCTTGTCCCAGCTGAATCCATGTATTTTCACCTTACAGTCAGAGAGTGTTACCGTCTCCATGCTTACATCCATGATGGTAACATTCTGAGCCCACTGTATGAGCTTATACTTTGCATTGCTATCTACAATAGGGTCATGATTGCCTGCACCAATAATTACACTGGTCTTGCCCAGTGTAGAGAACTTATGATTCAGGTCTTTGAGGTCACTGATCGATACATAATCTTCTTCAAAAAGATCTCCAGCAATCAATAAGACATCAATATTATGATCACTGCAATAGTTTATGACCCTATACAGACTTTCTTTAATCTCCAGACGTCACTTCGTCCAAGGTTCTTTGAAAAACTTGCCGTTTTAAAGCTCATGCCCACATGGACATCCGCTATATGCACAAATGTTGCCATCTCATTCCCTCTCAAAACATCCTCTAATCATTATTTTCTCTACAGATTATCTTAGTTCTTAATCACCAAATGTTAGACCAACCGATTCTGCTGTCTTAACCAATTCATCATCTCTTTCAACCAACTTAAGCTTTGCTGCCATATATTCTAGTGGTGTGGCTTGAAGGCGGTTGTTAACGATTGAAACAGTATTGCCAAAACGTTCTTCTTTTATTAGTTTGGCAGCGTAGGCACCTAGTTTTGTTGCAAGAACTCTATCATATGGTGATGGAGATCCACCACGTTGTTGATGGCCTGGAATGGTCACTCGTGTCTCAAAGCCCATTTTATCTGATATTTGATCTGCAAGACGATAAGACACTGTTTGATAGTGCATATCTTCTCTGTATTGCTTAAACTCTTTTTTTGACATTAGTGATTCTTTTTTTTGCTCAAAGCACCTTCAGCTACAACCACAATAGAAAAATCTTTTCCTTTACTGCGACGGTCTTCAAGCGCCTCAAAAACACGTTCTTCTGAATATGGAATCTCTGGAATCAATACAACATCAGCGCCACCAGCTATACCTGCATATAGAGACAGCCAACCTGCTTTGTGACCCATCAATTCTATAAGCATAACCCTATCATGTGAATCTGCGGTTGTATGAATACGGTCAATGACTTCTGTTGCAATATCAACAGCACTGTGAAAACCAAAAGTAATGTCCGTTCCATATATATCATTATCAATTGTCTTTGGCAAGCCAATGACATTAAGGCCTTGCTCTCTAAGAAGATTGGCATTCTTGTGAGTACCATTGCCTCCGAGGCATACAAGGGCATCAAGGTTCAGTTGTTCATAAGTATTGACCATACTAGCAACTTTATCAATGCCATCGTCTTCAATCTTGTGCATGTGCTTAAATGGTGTTCTTTTTGTACCAAGTATGGTTCCACCAAGGGTTAATATTCCAGAGAAATCACTTGGGGGGGTCATCTCTTTGTAGTCTCCATGAATCAATCCTTTATAACCATCTTCTATACCTATGATTTCGCAATCAAACATGTCGTATGATGACTTAGCAACACCTCTAATGGCTGCATTTAGACCAGGACAATCTCCTCCACTGGTTAACAATCCGATTCTTTTTTTTCATATAAGCAACTCCAATCTCTTGTGTCTAAATTCGATTTAGTAAGATATTCTCTATTTTACCACATTTTTACTCATACAAAAACAAGAGTATAATTTAGTAGAACATGCTATAGGCATATCTCTTAATCCTTTACTACTAGACAATATCACGAAAAGTCAGCTTTTTTTTTGACATATCCGATACAATATAGGGAACCCGTTAACAAACTGTACACATTTACCTATTGAAGTGGGTCTAATGCCTTAATTTTGCTTGATTTTTGACATATTTCGTGTAAAATAAGATATGTAGCATATTCATAACATGCTAAGAATATATTCTTGATGGTAGGGTGATTTAAAGTGACAAACATTGATTTATTCAAACAGTACGTTGTTGACAAAACAACACCAATCCCACTGTATTTTCAATTCAAAAACATACTGCTTAATATGATGAAAAACGGTGAACTACAACCAGGTGATATGATCCCTACAGAATTTGAATTATGCGATATTTTTGGAATCAGTCGTACCACAATCAGACAAGCATTAACTGAGTTGGTGAACGAGAATAAGTTTCATCGTGTCAAAGGTCGAGGTACCTTTGTGGCTCAGAACAAAATCAATCAAGACTTCATTAGAAAGATTGAATCTTACAATGCTGAAATGATTCGTAAAGGCTATACGCCAGGTTCTAAGGTTCTTGACCTTAAGGTAGTGCCTGCAAACACTGAAGTGTCTGCTGCACTTAGAATATCTGCCAACACAGATGTCATCAGCCTAAAAAGATTAAGATACGCTGATGGTCAACCAATTGTGATCACACAAACCTTCTTACCGTATTCATTTTGCAAACATATCTTAGACTATGACATGGGGGGGCAAGAATCATTGTATAAGATACTCTCACAGAATGTGAATACCAAAATTTATCGCGTTGTTAGAAACATCGAAGCTGTCATTCCAACTAAAGAAGATTGTGAGCATCTTGACATAACCAAGACGACAGCCATCCAATTGTTTCACTATACTGGCTATAACAAATTCGACACACCGGTTGAGTACACGATTTCACGTTATCGTGGGGGGGACAAAAACGTCTTTACAATTGAACAATTTCATGAGTAGAAGTAGGGTATACGTAAAAAGGACTGATCATATCAGTCCTCTTTTATTGCTCAATATTTCTTACTAAGTCAACTTCCTATATGCTCTTGGATGTTCTGTATTACTCGGGCTTATCTTGCAAGGTTATGAGTTTAGGCATATCTGGCCAATTACGAATGGCCTTTTCTTTATCATACACGGTGGTTAGATAAGTACCATAGGTGGTTCCTTCAACTTTATAAACGTAGGCATTCCCATTTTCAAGAACAAAGGAAATATACTTGCCATCATAAGAAGAAAAGATAATACTATGGTTACTTGGGTGGCCTATCTTTCCAATCTGGTTCATCTCTATCAGAATGGTTTCATGAATTGCATCGTCTATACGAAGTAACGTTAAGGTTTCAATTTCATAGTCGCCTGTTTCAATGTTGAAATATGGATGTTGGCTATATAGGTCCATTAGGGATTGAACGTTATCTTCAATAATAACGAATGTCTCATCCTTATAGAGGGCAAAATTCCAATACTGCTGAGGGTCATCTTCTGGTGATGCCACTACAAATGCCGACTTGCCATCAGATTTCATATACCTTATAAAGACAGTCTCAACGCCAAAATATGTTTTTAGGGGGGGTGACTCAATAGCCTCCCAAAGATCTGTGTCATTTACCAACTCAGGTTCAACATAGACACCAGAGCCTTCAATGGCTTCAAAATCTGTCTTACCTACCACTTCATAACCATCCATATACCTTATATAATAGGTTACATCGTCAATCTGATAAGCCACACCAAAACCATTTTTTTAGGACAAAGCTCAACTTAGCTCTAAGGCTTTCTTCTACATCAAGTTCAGCTATTTCTATTAGTTCAGTAATGGTTATTGTGTTATGTCCTGCAATATCAAATGGCTTACCCTGGTTGTATGCAATAAACTGGTCAGAGAACTGAGCATCCAGTGCCTCAAGAATTTGGATTGCCAGTGGATCAATGCTTTTACCTTCAAGTACCTTACGGTCCAGGTTGATCTGCTGCCTGTCAATGACGATATCATATTGACTCAACAACTCCGTTACAGTATTGGTTGAAGCTTCACCTGCAAGGACCATTAGATGTCTGGTTAGAATCTGATTGCCTAGTAAATCATTGATCAGTTCATTGACTTGGTCATCTGACAATGGATAAACCTGCTTAATCCATTCACTGGCTTTACGTTCAGTCAAATTCTCACTAACATCGTATGCGTCTTGGAGGACTGGGTCTACACTTGATTTTAGAATATCAAAAGCACTTTGGATTAATGCAAAGTCAATGGTAAAGGTCAAATCAAAGAAACCCGGTTCAATTTTCCCATGTGCAAACGCTATATTTTCATAGGTGTTAAGTCTGTTTGGGCTTAAGGTAATCCTATTAAAGGATTCATAGATATGTGTCCCCCCCTTAATGATTTGGTCTAGAGGCCAGAATTCACCTATTCGATGTTTGCCTATCTTAAAACCACTGGCTTTAAGGACAATTTCATCACCTATTTTTATGAAATCAGCTTTAATGGATAAGGGGGGGACATAAAAGCCCATGTAAGAGAAATTAATATCAAAAGTTTGGTCTGTTTTAGAATAAGTCACTGTAGTTAGTCCATATTTACTGTCTTTGATGTCTTCTATTAGGGCATCTCTGACTTCTGTTGCTATAACTTCTTCGGGAATCTCAAAAGTAAAACCTTTGTTATAAAAAACAGATTCCTTATTTCTTTGGTATAGCTCTTCAAAATTCTGACCTTGGATTTTGTGATCGAAAGTAGCAAATTGCAGATAAGTGATAAAGGACGCTATGATAAAAAGCAAAGCAAACAAAGAGATGATTATCACCTTAAGGAGAACCATCTTTCTGCTTGCTTCAACTGTCCCATTCATCACAGAATGGTCATCATTTATCCTGTTTTTCTGGTTTACAATCTTATCACTCTTAGTCTTGTCTGTAGATAGGTTATCTGACATATGTCCTCCATCAGATACCGAATCCAATTCACCTAATATATATTAGATTTCAAGATTATGAACTGTTCTTGGGAATGATATGACATCTCTGATATTGCTCATACCAGTTATATACATAATCATACGTTCAAATCCTAGTCCAAATCCTGCGTGACGTGTGCCGCCATATTTTCTCAGATCCAGGTACCACCAATAATCTTCTTCATTAAGACCCATCTCTTCCATTCTTCCAAGAAGAACATCCAGATTATCTTCTCTTTGACTGCCTCCGATAATTTCCCCCCCAACACCAGGAACCAATAGGTCCATAGCTGCAACGGTTTTATCATCGTCATTCAGTTTCATGTAGAATGCTTTGATATCTTTTGGATAATCTGTGACAAAGACAGGTTTGTTAAACACTTCTTCAGTAAGATAGCGTTCATGTTCTGTTTGTAAATCACTACCCCCCCATTCTACCTTATATTCAAACTCTTTTCCACTTTCTTTTAGAAGTTCAACAGCTTTGGTATAGGTAATCCTCTCAAAATCATTGTTAACCACATTATCAAGTCGTTCATGCAATCCTTTATCAATGAACTTACTAAAGAAAGCCATCTCGTCTTTGGCATGTTCTCTAACATAAGTAATCACGTACTTGATCATTTCTTCAGCTATATCCATATCGTCAATCAGATCAGCGAAGGCCATCTCAGGCTCTATCATCCAAAACTCCGCTGCATGTCTTGGTGTGTTGGAGTTCTCTGCTCTAAATGTTGGTCCAAAAGTATAAACATTTCTAAATGCCATGGCATAGGTCTCAACATTCAGTTGACCACTAACCGTCAGATTGGCTTCTTTGCCAAAGAAATCTTCACCATAATCAATGTCACCTTCATCGTTAAGCGGTGCATTCACAGGTGGCAAAGTTGTGACTCTGAACATCTCTCCAGCACCTTCACAGTCACTGCCTGTAACGATAGGCGTATGAACATAAACAAATCCCTTTTCAACAAAAAAATTGATGGATAGCAAAGGCTGTCAATGATCTTACTCTAAAACTGCTGAGAATGTATTGGTTCTTGGTCTTAGATGTGCAATAGTTCTAAGAAACTCAAAACCATGACGTTTCTTTTGCAGTGGGTAATCGCCAGCTGATTCTCCTTCTACTACAATGGACCCTGCTTGAATCTCAAAATCTTGTTTGGCATCAGGCGTCTCTACTAAGGTACCAGTAACTATGACTGCTGCTCCAACATTTTGCTTTGACAATTCCTTGTAATTATCTAAGTCACTGTTCATAACAACCTGAATCGTCTTAAAACAAGTTCCGTCATTAATCACCATAAAACCAAAGGCATTGGACGCTCTAACGCTTCTAATCCATCCTGATATCTTTATTTCTTTATCATAAAAATCTGATGGCTTATCAAAAATAGTTTTTACTTCTATTGTCTTCATCTAAAAACTCCTTTTTTTTCTAATCTCATTAGTGTTATTATATCATACGGAAAAATATTTTTCACGGTCTTTTTATTTGACCATTTCTCTGTTATACTAATCATGGTGAAGTTACGCTTCATTTATTTTATCTCTATAGGCCTAGTGCCAACGAAAGGATTAATTATGGACAATCGAACAATTACCTTAGCCAAAAACTTGGTCAACTACTCATGTGGTGTCAAGAAGGGTGAAAAGGTATTCATAGATTTTTATGGACACGACACAGCAGACCTAGCCAGACAATTGGTTATTGAAGTTCTAACTGTTGGTGGTATTCCATTTACTCAAGAAAATGACCACCGACTCATCAGAGAACAAATACTTGGGGGGGGCAGCGAAGAATTTTACCAGCAAGTCTGTGAATGGGACAGTGTTAGAATGAAAGCAATGGATTGCTACATAGGTGTTCGAGGTAATAGTAATTCCAGTGAGTGGTCTGATATTCCACCTGAAAAAAAATGGCCCTTTACCAAAAACATTGGTTCAAAAAAAATTCACGGTACTATTCGTATAAATACAACAAGGTGGGTCGTTCTTAGGTATCCAAACAGCGCTATGTCACAGATGGCTGGTATGAGCACTTCAGGTTTTGAAGATTTTTACTACAATGTGTGCAACCTTGATTATAATAAGATGTCACTTGCTATGGATCCTCTTGTTACCTTAATGGAAAAAAACAGACAAAGTCAGAATTACTGGTCCTGGCACAGATTTAACCTTTTCCATCAAAGGTTTGCCAGCAATCAAGTGTGATGGCAAAGTCAATATACCTGATGGTGAAGTATTTACTGCACCCGTTAGAGATTCAATTAATGGTACCCTCTCCTACAATACACCAAGTGAGTACCAAGTTTCACCTACGAACATATCAAGTTCACTTTTGAAAATGGTAAAGTTGTAGAAGCAGTAGCCGATGATACAGACCATATCAACGAAATGCTTGATACGGATGAAGGCGCAAGACATATAGGTGAATTTGCAATTGGTGTTAACCCATACATTGAACACCCAATGAAAGACACTCTATTTGACGAGAAAATCAAAGGCAGCTTCCATTTCACACCTGGTAACGCTTACGATGATTGTGACAATGGCAACCGTTCCGCAATCCATTGGGACCTTGTTTGCATCCAAACAGAAGCTTATGGTGGTGGTGAAATCTACTTTGATGATGTTCTCATTAGAAAAGATGGACTCTTTGTTATAGATGAACTGAAAGCTCTAAATCCTGATAATCTAATGTAAGCAAATCAATTCAAATAATGACTATACAAACTTAGAAAACCCGAGCTCAACTGATAAAATCAGTAGTCTCGGGTTTATTTTTGTTATGGGAGAATGCCTTAGTCATCGGAGAATGCCTTATTCTTCAGATTCATTCACTTTCTCAACAGGCACCCTTCTCGACACATCATACACATCATCGATGTCTAAAGTTGGATATCCTTCAACCGAAATGGTCATGGTACTACAAGCCGTACCAAAAGCCAAGCATTCTTCTAAAGTTCTTTTGCGGCTAAAGGCATAGACAAATCCTGCAACCATTGCATCCCCCCCTGCGCCTACTGTACTGACAATATCTGTGGGCACAGTGCCACCTCGGTAAGCTTCAGAGGCTGATACCAATAAACTGCCATTAGCCCCCCCCATTGACACTAAAACATAAGTCACATTATAGGTGGTGATAATATTTCTTGCGGCCAGAATAACTTCTTGGTCTGTTTCAATCTCCCTATCAAGGCTTTTGAAAGCTCACTGATATTTGGCTTAATCATAAAAGGTTCGCCTCGAAGGCCTGCCAGCAACACATCATCGTCTGCATCAATCACAACCTTGCAGGTCTTCTTGTACAATCTTGTGATGTTACCATAAGCGGTCTCCGGAACCCCCCCCATAGCTAAACTACCACTCATAATAAGAAATTCACTGTTGTTAGCAACGCTATCTAACTTCTGCATCAGCTTAGCATAGTCATCTCTTCCAACCAATATGCCTTCTTCATTAATGTCAGTTGTTATATTCTTGACTGTCTCAACAACCTTAATATTGGTTCTAGTGTGTCCTGGCACCTCAACATAATCAAATGCCATGGCATCCTTCTTTATATAGTCAATAATGGTCTGACTGTTATCAGAACCAATAAAGGCAACATTCATTGTTGGCATACCAAAGCCAGTCAATATCCGACCAACGTTAATGCCTTTCCCACCTAAGTCTTCTCTAAACTTACCAACTCTATTCACGGCACCATAGGTTAAGCCATCGACCTTGATGGTTTTATCAAGAGCTGGGTTCATTGTTATTGTTGTTATCATTAAGTTCCCTCCTAGTAACATTACATACTATGCTCCTATTATAGACAAAGCTTAGCTATCATGCAATATGTGACTTGTGTCGATATACTATTTGTTAGGAGAATTTATATGATTAAAGCATTTAAAGCAAACTACATCAAGTTTGACCAAGAAGAAAGCAAACGAAAAGGCCATTACCTAGTACTGGAAATGACCATTAAGAACCTTGGACATATTCAATTGATGATTATCAGTCAAGATGGACTGGTTTATGCTGGCACCCTTGATACCATTACAGAAATAACAGGTTATCACAGATATATGGATAAAAAGGGCCTTGGCCTTGGTGCAGGCGAATTGTCACCTCTGAATACCAAAGATGACAATGGCATGTTAGAAGGGCTTAGCAAACAACTAGGCTTTAATTACACAAGCTTGGCTACGGCTTTTGGCAAAGGCCTACTACAGTCAACCGAGACTGATTAAGCCTTACTTAAGAAGACCTTCTTAAGTAAGAATTATATGTCTCGCTACTTTAAACATAATATAGCCAATACAACCACCAATGACATTGAGTATGATATCATCAATGTCAACGACACCAACACCCAAAAAAAACCTTGGGTAAATTCAATAAAGCCAGATAGGATTAATGAAAACACAAAAAAAACCACAAAAGCTTTCGTCTTGCTTTTAGCACAATTGGAAGTAAAAAGCCAAAGGGCATAAAGGCAAGGATATTGCCAAATATATTGGTAATAACAACTGTACTATCAATATAGTCTCTAACTGAGATATAGTTTTTGATAGTTCTAAAAGGTATCAAATTAATCTTCTGATATCTAAGCACTTCCGAGTTGACACGTCCAAACTCACTGGAAAAGAATACTAGGTTGAATAGGATGGCCATATATAATAAAAAGGTGGCTACAACGAGCCACCTGAATGTCTTGGTGTGAATGAATTTCAAGTTCTTACCGCCTAACTTAGTCATTTGTCTCGCCTATGATTATAACTTTCTACCACAGGCTTGTCCAGTCAATCTTATAGATTATCAGATTCTTCTATACGTTCTTCTTCTATCTTAAAATGACTAACAATTTCATCAAGTGTCGCTGTTTTCTCTTGAAGGCTTTGGGCAGATGTCAGTAGTTGATTAATCGTAGCTGCCTGTTCCTCAGTTGACGCAGCAACCTCTTGTGATCCTGCTGCATTGGACTCTGTAATCCCAGCAATGTTCTCCATGAGTTCGCCAACACTTTTTGAACTTAAGTTGACTTTCTCAGCTGAATTTGACACATGAACCATTTGATCACTGACTTTCCCAATAACTTCATATATTTCCTCAAATGATGTCTCTGTGTTGTGAGCCGCTTCGTCAAGATCTGTCACAATGGTCATACCTAACTCCATATCTTTAACAGTGGTTTGAACCCCCCCTTCTTGTATTTCTCCTATGAGTGTGCTAATTTCGTTGGCGGCATCATTGGAGCCTTCAGCCAGTTTTCTAACCTCATCGGCAACAACAGCGAATCCCTTTCCTTGCTCGCCAGCCCGTGCCGCTTCTATTGCAGCATTGAGGGCAAGTAAGTTGGTTTGTTGTGCAATACTAGAGATTAGTTCAACAATTTGACCAATTTGATTGGATTTCTCATCAAGCAACATGACTTGTGTTTCAATGTCCTTAAGAGCTTGTTTGTTTTGAGCCATCTTTTCTTTTTGTATGTTAATTTTGGCCTTGCCATCATCTGCAACAGATATGGCCTGTTCAGAATAAGCTTTAGTATTCTTGGCGTAATCAGCTATCTCACTAATTTCATCAACAAGATTGTTTACATCCTCACTCCCTTGATGTGTAGCTTCTGATTGGTCAGAAGCACCTGATGCCATATCTGATATGGTCGTAGCAACTTGGTCTGAGGCAATGCTTGCCTGCTCCATACCTATCATCATATCCGATGTTGTTGCATTCACAATATTACCCAAAGATTTCACTTCCATGATAATATCTCGTGTTGAGCCAATCATAGCGTTGAAATTATTGGCGAGTCGACCAATCTCGTCTTTCGATTTTGATTGTACTGATACATTAAGATCACCTTCTGCCACCTGTTTAGTCATCTGTGTGACTTGTATAAGAGGTTTAACAAGGCTGATATCAATACGATAATAATTGTTGTAAGTATGACAATAATGACAAGGGTCACAAGCATCATTGCAAGACCAAGGCCTGTCAGTGCTTGAAGCACTTCGTCTTCATATGCCGTCATTGCAATGGACCAACCTGTTGCTTCAATGGGCATATAAGCGGCAATTTTTGAATCGCCATCAAGTACATATGTCTCAACATCTTCTGCACCCAGTGTCATGTTCTTGGTAATTGTCTCAAGACCTGGTTTATTGAAGAAATTATGATCTTCATTAAGGATATATTCTTCATTTGGGTGGGCAATGACAATGCCTTCCTTGTTAATCATATAAGCGTAGCCACGCTCCCCCCCAAATGACTCCTCATTAATTAGGTTGGTCATATGTGACAGCTCAACAATACCAACAATAATACCAACAATACGATTTTCAGAAACACTCTCTATTGGTGCGGCTATCACAATGATTGGTACACCCATACTCTTAGAAATAACCGGCTCAGAAATAACCGTATAGCCTCTTGCTACAGCTTCTTTAAAATAAGCACGATCAGCAATATTACCTGATTTGTCGTGTGTGCCTTCATAATTACCATCAAGATCTGCAACCATTAGAAACGAGAAGTCCTCAAAGATACTTGGGTTTTCACTTATCAATGCCTTGATGCCATTAACATTTAATGTTTGTCCTGAATCAGTTGCAGTCGTGAATTTGATGGTATCTGACCATCTATGAAGTTGCTCATTGGCCATAGACGCTAGCATATCTGCCTTTGTTTTGGCAATGGTTCTAACATCATCTTCAATAATTGCTTTGGCCTGGGAGAATCCTATTAGACCCATAGCACTAAGCCCAACAATTGCAGTCAGTAGTATCGGAAGTAAAATCTTAAGTTTTAAACTTTTCATACATTCTCCTTTATTTCTCCATCCAAATAATAGTAATGTGCTTGTAAGGCGCTTGCCTCTTTGACTAGTAACTGGTCTCCCATTATTTCAATATAAACATTTGGGTACACACCTTTTTTTGCAATGACTTCGCCATAGCCTTTAGCTTTTAGATAGCTTACGTAGTTCTTTTGTGCTTCATAAAGCTCCTTCAATTGCCTAGTATATTCAACCTCTTTTAACCTTGCTTCATCATAGGCATTGTACTCGTGTTTCTTTATGATCTTTTTGCCGAAACCAGCTACTTTGGCCTTAGCATTTTCCAATTTCTCCTTGGTGTTTTCAATGGCACCATTGAGACGGTTATAATCTTCTTGAAGCTGATCTCTATCAAAACCATTCACAATTACTTTGGTCAAAATACCAGCTCTGCTGCCAATCTCTCCAGCAATAATTTTAACATCACATTCTATTTTTCCACCGATGATTCGACTATCTGTGGATTCTAGTACCACTTCTTTGGCCTTAATATCACAGTTCATGGCATAACTACCAATATTCACCGTCCCACCACATTCAATTGTGCAATCCGAAGCAAACTTGGTGTATACATTCTTTTTCGCCTTAATAAGGGCTTTATTTTTTTCCAGCAATGCCACCTTTGATGTAAACATCACCGTTTTTACTCTCAATGAAATCCACTGATCCAATACCCATTTCACCAAGTATCTGAATGTTCTCCGTTGCTAAGACGGAGAAATTGTCTTCAACTGTATTGGACACTTCAACAAAGCCATCAAAATCAATATTGCCTGTAGCAAAGCTAACGTCACCATCAATGTCAATTGAGTTCAGAATCGTAATTACATCCGCTTGATAAACTACAGCACCATTTCTAAGGGCCCTTAGAACAGTTTTACCTCTCACTTCATCTTCTACACTAATAACCGTATTATGGTCAAACTTAAGTTGTATTTGCTGGCCAGGTTTTGCTGCAACCTCTTGTCCATGAATGTTTATACCTGGTTTACCTTGTGTTGGTTCAATGCGTTCACCCAACCACTCACCTTCTTTGGCATGATTAATGACGTTCATTTCATAGTGGTCTACGTCACCTGTAATCTCAAGGGTTGGAACCGCCTCTTTTATTTCATACATCTTAACAATAGCGTCTTCCCCCCCATTAACGGGCAATAAACCTGTCGCTATTTCTATAGGCTCAATTGGTCTCATATTCTTTACAAACTTGCTTGGATCTAACCCATAAACTATTTTACGGTCTTTACAGGCCTCAACAACTTGTGCAAGCAGTCGTTTTTTTATCATATTGCTCATAAGCTGAGTCTGACAAAAGTATGCTAACCTCAGCTGACATAGCATCTTGGGCTATTGAGATTTGAACCACATCAAGTAATTCACCAATTTCAATAAAACCTTTGACGCCTTCTCTAAGAGCAGCACCAAGTGCTGTAAACTTTGTCACTTTTAGTCTAGGTACTTCAGCCATAACATCCGCGTTGAAATCATTCATTGCGTAGCCATTGACCAGCACGTTTAGGTTAACCTTCTGGCCATCTTCTACCACTTCTACATACTCATTTTTAAAAAGTAATGCCCCCCCCATATAAAGCCTCCTCGTCCTTGTCTTAATAGACTCCAATTACTATATCGGAATATTCTATAATAATCTTAATATTTCTTCAAGCTTCACCGGATGACAATGATAAAAACCTTGCTGATAATCACATTGACACTTATCAAGGTAGTCTTTTTGTACCGCTGTTTCAATCCCTTCAGCAACCACTTTTAGATTCAAATCATGGGCCAATTGAATGACCGTTCCGATGATTAATTCATTGTCTTGATTTGGACCATTTGAATCAACGAAAGACCTATCGATTTTTAGGGTTGAGATTGGCAATATCTTAAGATACGAAAGGGATGAATAACCTTGACCAAAATCATCTAAGGCAATGTGAACACCCTTATCATAAAATATACTCAGCATCCTATAAATATAGTCAAAATCACTTACCAAAACACGCTCCGTTATTTCAATCTCCAATGATTCAGGCTTTAAGTCATATAGTTCCAACATTCCCATGATTTCTTCAACAAATCTTGGATTGGAAAATTGTATGCCAGAAATATTCACAGCTACCCTAAGGTCTTCATAACCCTTATCATGTAGGCTTCTTAAATCACTTAAAGCCTTATTAAGAATCCAGTTCCCAAAGCCAATCATAGTACCATTCTCCTCAAGTAGTGGTATGAAAACCTCTGGTTGAACATCACCAAATTCTTTAGAATTCCAGCGCATCAATGCTTCTATAGCAACAATTTCACCAAATGCATCAAACTGAGGCTGATAATGTGCGCTGATCTCATTATGCTCAATGGCAATAAGCAATGCTTCTTCCATACGAATCTTTTCCATAAGAGAATGTTTCATTTTGTAATCAAATAGCCGGTAAGCGTTGCGCCCATCCCTCTTCACTTCCTGCATGGCTGTCTCTGAGTTACGAAGTAAATCAATTGCATTATCGCCATCTTCTGGAAATACCGTGATACCAATACTCACTGTTAGATAATGGGCTATACCTTCCACAACAAATGGGGGGGCTGCAAAAGAACCTCTAATCTCGGCGATGGCCATCTTAAAATCTTTAATAACATTATTCACTTCATATAGAATGCCAAACTCATCCCCCCCTCCCATTCTTGCAATGACTTTGGCATTGGTGGTTGCCCTTTTAAGTTTATGGGCAATCATCTGTACCAGTACATCTCCATTGCGATGACCAATCATATCGTTGACCTTCTTAAACTCATCTATATCTAAATAAAATAGGGCAAATTTTGAAGTCAACCCTTGCTCATCTATGTGACCTTTAATGTAATCTAGGAATGTGGTCCTGTTCATAAGTCCAGTCAATGCATCGTTATTAGATAATTTGGCTATGGCTTCTTCTTTTTCTATAATGGTTGTCAGGTCATGGTTGGTAGCAATCAAAAGCTCTACTTCGCCCTCATTATTCTTGACAGGTACTACGGTCGACTCATATGTCTTCTTATGACCTTCCTGGTCAACAATGGTATTGATCTGACTTGATTTATTACCAGTAGCCAGAACTCTGTTAATCAGTTCCTCATAGGCTTTGACAACCACTTCGTCATCAATCAGTTCCCCCCCATACTTCTTGCCTATGACATCTTCACGTGCAATCCCAATAATCTCTTCAAACTGACGGTTAATCGAGGTGAAACGACCCGCCATGTCTATGGCATAAACTGCATCCATAGAGTTTTCTATTAAGGTTCGATATTTCTTCTCACTGTCTCTAAGGTACATTCTGTTGTTTTCAAGCTCAATAATCTTTTGTCTTAGCTCTGTCTCTGTACTAAGGAGTTGGCTTGACAAACCCACAAGCTCTTCATTCTGACTTTGAAGCATTAAGGCACTTTGATGGGTATATTCAATTAATTTGGATATGGCAAATATCAGTGCAAAGGAGAACATGGTAAATGTCACAATCTGAGCATTCCACGCTGGACCATTGTAAAAATACATGCCAATATCAAAGCTATAAGTGAGGATTCTAAGCTGTATCAATATACCAAATAAAGTAAATGTCACCAGGTTGAGCACACCAAAGCCTATCAATTGTTTCCTCTTAAGAAATAGGGCGCTAAAAGCAAATATAGATAGTAATATTGAAGCACCAAAACTAAGCATTCCAATAGACAACAAGTCTGCCACACCTATAGCATAACCTGTTGCCAAAATAACATAAATTCGGATTCTGTACGATATCCGTCGCCTAAAATAGTAGACAAATGATATGATTATAGATCCAATAATCGTCATGTAAATGATAGGACTTATACCCAGAATTGGTAACCGCATATAGGAAGTAATCATTACAGGGATTGCCAATATGAGAGCACCAATATAGGTTTGGTTCAGTACATCACTTTGAACAGAAGATATGGTCTCTTTGTATTGTACATTACTTGTAGCCATACTGTCTCCTTCTTAATTATCTACTTATTAATTATAATTCTCACAGATGTCTTTTGTTTGTCTTTTATATGTTATCACAAGAAATTACCGAATTGGCAAAAAAAACAGGACCATTAAGGGCATGGTCCCATTTTCTTCATCTCTATCCGTCTTCAAATTTCTTCATTTTGATGATTTTGCTTGAAAATGGTTTTAAGTCGACACTAATCTTTCCTTTGACAACTTGGTAGATAGTCGCTTCCATATGATAACCATCTGCTGTTGTTTCAAGGACTTGCTTACATGTATCCGTATTAAGAATGCCAATTTCCCATACAGGTATTTTGACACTCTTCACTTCATGACTATTATTCATTACCATGACAAGTTTGTCATTCTCATCAAATCTTCCATAACTAACAACCATGTGTTCACCATGTAAGAATTTGATAGAGCCCTTTTTGAGAACTTCAGAGGCATTCCTAAGACTAATTAAACACTTGTGTAAGTTTAACAAAGTTTTGTTCTCATGTCCCCCCCAAGGATATGATCGTCGGTTGTCTGGATCTGTCCAACCAGCAAGACCTGCTTCATCACCATAATAGATTGTTGGTGCGCCGGGCCATGTCATTTGCATAACAACCGCTTCATACATAATGCCCATGTTAAGGCCTTCTTCAGCTGCTTTTGGACCAAGGGTATGGGTACGACCTACCTTGTGATTGGTCCTAGTCAAGAAACGGCTATGGTCATGATTGGATAATTCATTCATAGCCACTTGTAAGGATTGGCTGTGAAAACGTGACATATTATGGGTCATAGCATCAAAGAATGAACGATGGTTTCCTAGTAAATCACCACGAACTCATCACTATGTTTTTCCATCCCTGTCAAAAACCAAGTAACAGGTTCCATAAAGGCATCATAGTTCATGACTGTATCCCACTGATCACCATGTCTTATCCAGTCACTTGGGTCACCATAATGTTCAGCCAAAATAATAGCATCCTCATTAGCACCTTTAACAGCTTTTCTAAAGTCTCTCCAGAACTTATGATTAAACTCCTTGGTGTAGCCAAGATCAGCTGCTACATCTAAACGCCAACCATCAGCATTATATGGTTCTGATACCCATTTTTTTTCCTACTTCAAGAATATAATTGTATAAGGTTGGAGACCCTTCAAAATTCAGTTTGGGTAGTGTGTCATAGCCCCCCACCATCCATCATAATGTGGATTGTCTGGCCAAGCTGCCTTATTGTGAAAATTAAAGAAACTGCTATAAGGGCTTGAACTTGAAGCGTAGGCACCTGCCGCATAATTATGGCCGTTGGCATAGAACTTCTCACGGTCCATCCATTTATTAAAAGAACCACAATGGTTGAATACACCATCGAGTATAACACGCATACCTTTTTTTGTGGGCAGCTTCAACCATTTGGGCAAACAACTTATTACTGGCTTCAATATTGGCTCTCTCTGTCGTTCTTGTAATGTATTTACTTGCATCATTGTTATCTGGCTTGTCACCACTTAGCTTTTTACCACCATCCAGAACAATTCGACCATAATGTGGATCAATTGAATCATAATCCTGGGTGTCATATTTATGGTTAGATGGTGAAACAAAAATCGGGTTAAGATAAATCACATCAACACCCAATTCCTTTAAGTAATCCATCTTGTCTATAACCCCCCCTTGAAGGTCACCACCGTAGAACTCTCGTATACCATCGGCATCTGGAATCTTGTTCCATTTCTTTACACGTTTAGCAAGTTTGCCTACATACAAATACTCATCGTCTACTACATCGTTGGTTTTGTCACCATTATAAAAACGGTCAACAAATATTTGATACATTATGGCACCTTTGGCCCACTCAGGTGTTTTGAAGTTTGGCACAATATTAAAGTGATAGTACCATTCTGGCTCTCTGGTCACACCACGCTTGTTATAAAATACTTTTAAGTTACCTGAATGTAGCTCAAAATAGTAGGGTACTGTTTCCTTAAATGGTCCAATTGTACCTTCATAGAAATCAAAAAGTTCATCTGTTTTGCTTTTGGATAAATCCAACCTTTCTTCACCATAACATAAGAATACTCGGTCTATATTATTTTTGGCCGTACGAATACGAACCCTAATATCGTCTTTGTCCGTAGGTTCTTGAGGCTCTCTATAGGCAACGGTGCCATCAGAAAATATGGCCTTCTCATCAAGAACTGGTTGTCTTGTATCAACATAAAGGAACAGCTTTTGTGCAGTTGTCAAATGGTCATAAGGAATATGTATACTCATAAAGTTTAATTGACTAAAACTGTCAATAACCTCCTTCTATAATGGGGGGGTCCTATAAATCATTGTATAATAAGCGAATTGAAATGACAAGTAAAGAAAAGTGGCTTCATGACAACAAAAAACCCTTGGTTAAGGGATACATGAATCCTTAACCAAGGGTTTTCAAATCATAACTTCATTTACTTAATACTTCCTATGACCGCTTTCTCTTGATTCTCTATATGTTTTGCAGCAATCTCTTTAGCTAGCTTGCTGTCCTTATTGACAATAGAACTAACAATCTCATCATGTTCCTTAATTAGACTTGTAAAATCACTCATCTGGCGAATGTATTCAACTCTGAAACGGTAAATCTGCTCTCTTAAGTTGTTGATAATCTGAATAAGTTTCTCGTTTTTAGTCGAATTATAGATAACATCGTGGAACTCAACATCTTTTTGGATGACAACTTCCACATCAAGCTTAGATGCTGCTTCCGTAAACTCTTTCTTAACTTTCAGCAACTTTTCTACGTCTTCATCTGAAATCTTTTGGCAAGCAAGGTTTACTGCCAGTTCTTCTAGTGCAGCTCTAACTTCCAGAACATCCTTGATGTCTTGCTCTGTTATCATAGCAACTTCAGCACCTTTTCTCGGTACCATTACCACGAGGCCTTCTAGTTCCAATTTCCTTATGGCTTCTCTGATAGGTGTACGCTAACGCCCATTTTTTCGGCCAATTGTTTTTCCATCAACCGTTCTCCTGGTGCCAACTCCCCCCCTTTTAGTATTGCTTTTCTCAGTGTATTAAAAACAATGTCTCTTAGTGGTAAATACTCATTTACCGTTACCTTCAAATTCGTATCCATTTCCATGAACCCCCCCGCTTTCATTCATTTTCATTTCTATATTCTCTAATGCATCTAATTATAAGTTGATGTTTCATAGACATACCTAATGTGGTCATTTTTCTTTAAGACTTTTCCTGCTTGTTTGACCAAATCCTCTGTCTCATAGATTCCAAACACAGCTGAACCACTGCCAGTCATCAAAGCACCCATAGCTCCTGTGTTAAGAATCGCTTCTTTGGTCATCTCAACTTCTTTATAACCTCTAATGGTCACATCTTCAAGTACATTGCCAAGACGGCTCACAATACCTTGGACATCCTTATTGTTTATAGCAGACACCATACCATCAATGTCTGGATGATCAATGCCGTTCTCTAAACCTAAGTTCTCATAGACATAGGCTGTGGAAACAGAAACCTTTGGTTTAGCAACAAGCATATGGAGCTTAGGAACAGGGGGGGATAAGCTTGTTAACTTCTCACCTATACCTTCTGCCAGTGCTGTACCACCAATAAGACAATAAGGTATATCTGCCCCCCCAAATTGACCACCGATTTCCAGCATTTCCTCAAGGGATAAGCCAAGTTCAAACAAGTCATTCATACCTGTAATGGTAGACGCTGCATCTGTACTTCCTCCGGCCAATCCTGCGCTACTGGAATTACTTTGTATAAATCAACAAATACACCTGACTCAATCTTATAGGTATCAATCATATGTTTAATAATCTTAACAACAAGATTACGGTCATCTGTTGGTAAGAAAGGTAAGTTTGTTTCTAAAATGACTTTATCCGCTCTAATTTTTTTTGAGTCTTAATTTGTCATGAAGGTTGATGGTCTGCATAATCATCTTAACTTCATGATAGCCATCTTCTCTTTTTGATAGTACATCAAGGCCTAAATTAATTTTAGCTCTTGCAATCTTTTTTTATCTCATTCATGATACCCCCCCTATGATTTTTGTGTATTATGTATTTTGTATACTTTATATTATATACAAACTTGGTTACGGTGTCAAAGCTACATTGGCAAACTTTTTCACCTCTATATGTATGGTCAAAACATTCATTTTTTTTCCAACAAAAAACACCGAGGTATGACCTCAGTGTTTGTGCTTATACTAAATCTAGTCTCTACAGATGGATAATTCCACGTTATGCGTTAGCAAGTCCGTGTAACTGTATGAAACATTTCGGAATGAATTCTGCTGTTCGTTTTGAACTTTCACTACGAAAATACTCGGATATGTATTTTCTAGAACACCTTCCTTAACTACCACTCTCTTACGACCTTTGTTGGCACGTATTCTTACCTTGCTACCAACATGGGCTTTTACCTGTTGACGTACTGCAAAAATGTCTTCTCTTGCGATCATCTTAACACCTCATCTTTTACAAACGCTGGTTTATATATATCCAAACCCCCCCAACTGTAACACAGTATAACATAAGTAAGCCCTTACGTCAATGCAAACAAACAATATATCAAACTAACCTGTGTTTGTCAACATATTTTTATGATTTTGTAGTTCAAAAGCACTATAATTTACACTATATTCATGGCATGTTTTTTTTCTGTACATAATAACGACACAACATGTTCATAAGGTATCCACTAATAATTGATATAATTGTGTATGAATGGGACAACCAGACGAGTGAGGTGAAAGGATGTCAAAGAACTCAATTGAACTGCGTAAATTTGTAGCACCAGAAATAATAACAGGTATTGATGCAAGGCTCCTTGTTAGCCGTTATTTAGCGCATTTTGGAGCTAGTAAACCAATGATTGTTACTGACCCAGGCGTGGTACAATCACAGTGGTTTAGAGAAATTACCGAGTCACTAGACCAATTTGACATTGATTACGTTATTTTTGATAATGTCACTGCAAATCCAAAGGATTTTGAAGCTATGTTAGGGGGGGCCGAGATGTTCTTATCAGAGGGTTGCGATATTGTATTAGCTATTGGGGGGGGTGGTAGCCCTATGGATGCCGCCAAATGTATTAGTATTGTATCTACCAATGGTGGGCATATACTTGATTATGAAGGTGTTGATGAAATAAATCTACCAGGGCCACCATTGATCTGTATCCCTAGTACATCTGGGACATCAGCGGATGTTTCTCAATTTGCCATTATCAATGACACTACCACTAATATTAAGAAGGCCATCATTAGCAAAAAGGTGGTTCCTGATTTAGCCCTTATTGATCCTGTGCCTTTATTGACTATGGATAAATATCTGACTGCTTGTACTGGTATGGACGCTTTAACACACGCCATTGAAGCTTATGTCTCCAACGCTCAATCACCCTTAACAGATTTACATGCCCTTGAGGCAATTCGTACTGTTAGTAAACATATACGTGATGCTGTAAGAGATGACCGTACTATCGACACCATGTATCAAATGATGTTAGCTTCTCTGGAAGCAGGCTTAGCTTTTTCAAACGCTAGTCTTGGTGCAGTCCATGCAATGGCCCACTCACTAGGTGGTCTCCTAGATTTACCACATGGTGAATGTAACAGTATTTTGCTGCAGCACGTCATTGCAAGCAATTATAGTGCTGCTGGCGAACGTTATAGGACCATACTTCAAGCCCTTGGCGTTGAAACACACGACATGACCATAGAGAATTCAAAAGAGATTCTAACCAGTGTCATTAATCAAATGAGAGAGGATCTTGGCATCAAGCCACTGATATATCTCAAATCAATTTCCTCTGATTTATTAGATGAACTTGTAAATGCAGCCTTAAGTGACCCTTGTATGGTCACCAACCCCCCCAAAAATCTTACGGCACCAGAGATAAGGGACATATATGAAACCATCTTACAACAAAAATAACCACAAACAATTGGATAAGAAGCCTTCAAAAGATACCAACAAGTTTTCCAGGGAGTCAATCATAGGACTTGGTGAAGCTTCATTTAGAAAGAATTATTATCCTGAGCTACAAGAGAAACTCCTTGACCTTGAGCGTACCAATATCCGGAATAGAGCCCTTATAACAACTATTCCGGATATTTTGTTGGTTAGTGACCTAAAAGGGCATATTGCGCCTTTTTCGGCTGTTGACGCCTCTACAAGGCCTCTAATGATGAAAATACTTCGTCATAATTCTATCATGAACTTGTTACGTGTTGAGATTGACAACGTTATTGACACAAGGGAATTATCCACTTGTCTCTTTTCCATTGTTGAACAGTCAATAACTCACCACTTTGAGGCCAGGTTACACCTATCTGAAATCAACGAGATTCTTATAATGATTCGAGATATGACAGACCGGGTTGTACTAGAAGAGCAACTGAGAAAGGCTGCTGAAACAGATGGTCTAACCGGTCTTCGTAATCGGCTCTCGTTTGAAAATGAGCTTGTTAAGTACAACAAACAAGCCATAGACGATTTGAGCATTATTTTACTTGATATTGACGGTCTTAAGATTATTAATGATACCCTTGGACACCTAGCAGGAGATAAACTGATTAAATCAATGGCTGATATCATTCGTTCTCACTTTGGTCCTATAGGATTCACTGCTAGAATTGGTGGCGATGAGTTTGGTGTGATTATTAAACACTTTGGCACTCAAATCATCGAGAAAACATTGGCAGCATTTAATGAATCCGTTAATAAACATAATGAAAGTGCAGACACCCTAAAAATAACTATGTCTTATGGCTATTCTCATCATGGTCATGGAATTGTGAATACAGACTATATGTATCAGGAATCTGACAATAATATGTATCAAAACAAATTACTCAAAACAGCCAGCACAAGACACAACACCGTTAAAACACTTATGAAAGCCCTTGAAGTTAGAGATTATATCACAGAGGGCCATGCTGACAGGATGGGTTCACTTGGATCAGAGATGGGTAGACGCCTTGGACTTGGTCAATCAGTTATTGATCGCATCCTCCTTCTAACTAAATTCCATGATATTGGTAAAGTTGGTATCTCAGATACAATACTTAATAAACCTGCCAAGCTTGATGACAATGAGTATGCTATTATGAAAACCCATTGCGCCATAGGCGAAAGAATTGCCAATGAGTCCAGTGAATTAAAAGATATCGCCCACCTTATACTTAAACATCATGAGAAGTGGGACGGCACTGGATATCCTATAGGCCTGTCCAAAGAGGCCATTCCACTTGAATGTCGCATTCTCAGCATCGTCGATACATATGATGCCATGACTAACAATCGCCCCCCCTATCGTAAAGCTCTTAGCCATGAAGTGGCTATTAAAGAGATTAAGCTCTGTAGTGGAACACAATTCGACCCTAGTTTGGTTGAACTATTTCTTGACATTAATTAAAAAGACAGCTCACATTTGTGAACTGTCTTTCTCTATGTCTTACCACATTATTATCTTTTAGCTTATTCTTCTTTATCTTCTTTTGGTGTTGGTTCATCAGGTGCAATAACCACATCTGATGGTGAACCTCCAAACAATAACTCTTCTACTGAAACATCTTCTAAGACTACATCGTCAAGGGTACCATTCTTCTTCGCCTCAAAAAGTGACCTAAACTGTGCACCAGTAATTTTTTCTTTTTCAATCAATAGTTCAGCCGTCTTATGCATAATGTCCACATTCTCTTCAAGAATTGCTTTCGCCTCTGAGTAACCTGTGTCAACAATACGTTTAATTTCGCTGTCTATTAGACCTGCAATATTCTCACCATAGTTACGTGTATGACCCCCCCAGTCTCTTCCGATGAAGACTTCATCATCGTCTGATCCAAATTGGACAGGACCAATCACATCGGACATACCGAATTTGGTAACCATATTACGTGCATATGAACTGACGCGTTGCATATCGTTATATGCACCATTGGTAATATCACCTATAAATATTTCTTCTGCGGCTCTTCCACCAAGGAATGCGACAATTTCTTCTTCCATCTTCTTCTTAGACATGAATGTTCTGTCTTCGCTAGGAAGTGCCATTGTGTATCCTCCAGCACCACCAGTTGGGATAATAGAGATACTATGGACTTCATCAAGCTCATCAAGTACCTCATGAATTACAGCATGTCCTGCCTCATGATAAGCTGTAAGCTTACGTTCCTTATCGCTTACTACTCGACTCTTCTTTTCAGCTCCGATACCAACTTTTATAAAGGCACGTCTAATATCTGATTGAGTTATCACTTTCTTACCACCTCTTGCTGCCAGTATTGCACCTTCGTTCAGTAGGTTTTCAAGATCAGCACCTGTAAAGCCATAAGTGGTCGCCGCTGTCTCCTTAAGATTCACATCATCTGATAAAGGCTTACCTTTAGCGTGAACTTTAAGAATCTCTTCTCTACCTTTGATATCTGGCATTCCAACACGAACTTTTCTGTCAAAACGTCCAGGTCTCATAAGTGCTGGGTCGAGAATATCAGATCTATTGGTTGCAGCAATAACAATAACACCTTCATTGATACCAAAACCATCCATTTCAACCAATAGTTGGTTCAGTGTTTGTTCTCTTTCATCATGTCCACCACCAAGACCGGCACCTCTTTTACGACCTACCGCATCTATCTCATCAATAAAGACAATACATGGTGAATTTTTCTTTGCATTTTCAAAAAGGTCTCTTACTCTTGATGCACCTACACCAACGAACATTTCAACAAAATCTGAACCAGAGATACTAAAAAAACGGTACACCCGCTTCTCCAGCCACAGCTTTTGCAAGTAATGTCTTTCCTGTTCCTGGTGGTCCAACAAGTAGTACACCTTTAGGGATTCTCGCCCCCCCAACTTCAACAAATTTTCTTGGACTCTTGAGGAATTCAACCACCTCTTGGAGTTCCTCTTTCTCTTCTTCAAGTCCAGCTACTTTTTCAAAATTAATATTCTTATCTTCATCAACAACCATCTTCGCCTTACTTTTACCAAAAGACATGACACGACTTCCGCCGCCTCCTCCTTGGGCTTGGTTCATAATGAATATAAGCAAAAATACCACTGCCACTAGAATAACAATTGAAGGTAGTAAGTTCATAAACCAGTTAGCCCGTGGTACATCATAGCTAATAACTGTAATTCCCTCAATACCTTTTAGATCTTCATAGATTAGGTTGACGTCTGGCAAGAAAAAAAGTTCTTGTCGTCGCATCACCTGTGATAACAGATACTTCCCCCCCTGTAGGAATCTCTGTATTTTGCTTAATTTCCACCCTTTGAACCGTATCAATTTCAGCGAGGAACTCATTGTAGCCATAATCTTTAGCATTTTCTGGTGTATTTTGTGTTGTAAAGAATAAGGCAAACATAAGAACTAGAATTAGCAATAAATAAAAACTATAACTTCTAAAATTCTTCATAATGCTGTCCTCCTTTCTAGGGTCTCAACTTCCTAAAATGTTAACACACTTCGCCGCCACTTGCAACGAATCTTACCTATTCTAAACCAACCATTTTTCCGATGTATGGTAGGTTTCTATAACGTTGACCATAATCAAGACCATAACCCAGTACGAATAGGTCAGGAATCTCAAATCCAACGTACTTGACATCCACATCCACAACTCTTCTATCAGGTTTGTCAAGTAGGGTCACAATCTCTATGCTGTTTGGTTTACGATCATTAAGAATCTGCACCAAATAAGAGAGTGTACGACCTGAATCAATGATGTCTTCTACAATAATGACGTCTTTACCTTCTATACTTTCGTCAAGGTCTTTAACAATCTTGACGATGCCGCTTGAAGATGTTTCATTGCCATAACTTGACACCGCCATGAAATCCATTGTAAGTGGAACTGTTATCTCTTTAGATAAATCAGACATAAACATTACGCCACCTTTTAAGACACAGATCATATGGACTTCTCTATCTGCATAAGCTTGGGATATTTGCTTCCCCCCCAGCTCCTTTGTTCTTTTTGTTAGCTCTTCCTCTGAAATAAGTACCTGTATTTCACCGTTCAATGATTAATCCTCCTTAGTATATTGAACCTCCAACACCACCTGGGTCTCATCTGACACTTTGTAGTAGTCGTTGATACGATGACCTATTATCCATATAACCATTGATTCATCAACTAACATAGGAATTTGCTCACGCCTTGTTCTCGGTATCTTATTGTCAATAAAAAAATCCTTGATTTTCTTCTTTGACAAAGCTTTTCCAACTCTGATATAATCGCCGTTTTGTCTAGACCTGGTCACTAAATTACCTCTTATTTTATCATAGTCAAACCATTTCGTATATAACTTTTTGGGAAATAAAAACTTGTCTTTTGGCGCTATTTTCCTTACTTTCAGACCATCTTTACATAAGGATTCACCAAGACCTAGACCTTCAATTTCATAAGAAACTTGAGGCAGACTTGCATCGTCATGATAAGCACTGTTGTGAATTTTGAGCATATCATATTCCAGGGTGCTTGTAAGCCATTAGGTAAGTCGATGGCTTTGCCTGTACCAGAACATATCAAACTCAAAATTCCTTCTGAGTGGTCATAGCCAATATTCTTTAAACTACCACCAGCCCTCTCAATGGCTCTTCTCACCACACGTCTTTTAATAACAAGAGGTAAGCTTTCTAATTCTGAAATGATAAAGGCAACACACTGCTTATACTCAGTTAATACTTCTGATTGGCAACACTTGTCGTAAGCATCTCTTGTCAGTAATCCTAAGTAGCTTCTTCTTCTCTAAGCAAGCCGCTCATCTTACTAATCCCTTCATTGATGCCTCGCCCCCCCATAACCTTTTCTATTTCTGGAATAAGATCCAGACGCAAGGCATTTCTCCTGTGCACCTTGGAATTATTACTTTCGTCAAATACATAATCTATGTCATTATGATGACAATACTCCAGAATATCTTGTTTACTATAATCAAGGAGGGGGGGCCGAATATAGCAGTCCCTCTTTGGCTGTATGCCACCAAGGCCTTTAAGGCCTGATCCTCTAAAAAGATTTAATAACACGGTTTCGACTTGATCATCTCTGTGATGTCCCAAGGCAATAACTTCACCACTAGAGGTGCAATAAGTCTGAAACACCTTATAACGACATTCCCTTGCTGCTTCCTCTAAGGACATGCCCTTTGCCATTTGACTTTCAACATCCACTCGGTGAATCGTCAAGTCAATCCCTAAATTCTCACACCACTTCTTAACCATTTCAGCTTCATTGTCAGAAGCATCCCTTAAACCATGATGAATGTGTACAGCACCAAATGATATAGATCTTTTTAAGGCTATAGGTTGTAGTATATGAAGTAGAGCCATTGAATCGGCGCCACCAGAAAGGGCTACCGTTATTCTTGTAACCTCTTTAAGAAGATTATTGCTTTCTAACTTTTCTAGAAAATCCTTCATAATACCACCTACAATCCACCTTTGCCCTTTGGACATAATTTTCAACAAATAAAGAAGGGGGGGCCAAGGCCCCCCCATTGTTTGTCATTGTGCTTCTGATGTATCTATGATTGTTTCATTTGGATATATGAGACCAAACTTGATGCGTGCCATCTCTTCAATGAACGATCTGGTTTTCATCTCTTCTTTTGTTCTAAGAAGTTCAAGTTGAACCAATTTTTCCTTTTCTATCTCAAGGGTTAATGCTTCCACTTCTCTTTGTCGTTCCTGATTCTCAAGATAGGACGTCGAAATCTGTACGAATCCTACACCTACAAGCATAATCATTACGAACATTATAAATAGCATTGCCTTTTTGTTGCTTTGCTTTCGACGTCTCATACTACCACCCTCTACAGATATTCATACATCTCTTTTGCTTCCTCTTTACGACTGGTATCTTTTATGGTTAATACGCGGGCTTTGACCACTTTGTTACCAAAAGTAATCTCCAGAACATCCCCCCCTTCTTTTACTTTGGTAGATGCTTTGGCCACTTTGTCATTAATTTTCACACGTCCTGCGTCACATGCTTCATTGGCTACAGTCCGTCGTTTGATAATTCTCGATACTTTTAGGTATTTATCTAATCTCATTATTAGTCTTCTTTCTTCTTCTGACCTTATTAGCTATATTATAGCGAAGAAAGCACAAAAAATCTACCTATGAAAATAGGTAGATTCCTTGTAATTTTAAATAAATTTAATTATTTACCATTTACAGCGTCTTTTAAAGCTTTACCAGCTTTAAATCTTGGAGCTTTTGAAGCTGGAATCTTCATTGCTGCACCAGTTTGAGGGTTTCTACCTTCTCTTGCAGCTCTTTCAGCGATATCAAAAGTACCGAATCAACTAATTGGATTTTCTCACCTTTTGCTAACTCTTCAGTTACTACATCCACCAATGCTTTTAATGCTTTCTCAGCATCTTTCTTGCTTAACTCAGTTTTCTCAGCCATAGCTGCTACTAATTCAGATTTGTTCATAAAATAACTCCTCCTCTGCATAGTTTTTTAATGATTATTTTTGAACAATAAGTGTTTCTCTTTGCAAAGTTGCCTTTGCTCTATAACAATCGCGCAAACGATTATTACTCATTTATTACAGTTTTTACTTCATCCCAAAGAGCGTCCATTTCTTCAAGGGTCATCTTTCGAATGTCCTTTTGCCTAGTCATAGCAAGGCTTTCAACGCCCTCAAATCTATTTATAAACTTTTCAACAGCATTTGTCAAGGCATTTTCGGATTTAGGTCCAAAAACCTTGAAATATTAACAATTGCGAAGAGTAAATCGCCAAATTCCTCCTCTATATGAGAGGGATTATCACTTTCTATGGCTTCCTTAAGTTCAACTATTTCCTCTTCAACCTTCAAAAACGCCTCTTGCCAGGTAGGAAAATCAAAGCCAACTTTTGAAACTTTTTTTTGAATTTTTCGACTTTTTGATTAGGGCTGGTAAAACTTTTGGCACTTGTCTTAAATCATCTGTCACCGTGGACAAGTCTTTCTCTTTAATTTTGATGGCATCCCATGTATCAAGCACTTCATCTGACGTCAAAGTCTTATCATGTTCAAAGATATGAGGATGCCTCCTTATCATCTTTTCTACAATGCCATCTGTCACATCATCAATGGTAAAAGTACCATTGTCTTTACCAATCTGACTATGAAAAACCACTTGAAGCAACATATCTCCAAGTTCTTCTCTAAGATTAGGCATATCATTGTTATTTATGGCTTCAATCATCTCGTAAGCTTCTTCAACAGCCGCATTTTTGATACTTTCATGGTCTTGTTCCAAGTCCCAAGGACAGCCATCCTTTAATCGTAATAGTGTCATCACATGCAAAAGATCCTCAAAGGTATAGTGAGGACCTTTTTTTCTCAATTCTAACCATAAAAACCTCGTTTCTAGCCTTACTTATATTGGCCTATCTCTAATATTTCCACGCCTACCCATTGGTCTTTAATAACTATAATTGCTTCCTTTTCCCATTGCATATACAGCTGGTCAAAACCGTCATTAACGATAGTTTTTTCAGCTTCAAGGAGCAAGCCCTCTTCCCAATCCTTAAAACTACTTTCAAACTCACTAATCTCATCTGCAGTAGGTAAAGTGATTGCAATCAGCTTAAATAAATGGTAACCATAGTCACTTTTGATTACAGAGCTTATATCCTCTATAGCCAGTTGACTAAGAGGCTCCACAAAAACTTCAGCTAGTTGAAGTACTGAAACATTGGACTGACTATTTGATTCAGACAAATCTTCATCTTGAGAATATAAGGCGGCTGCCTCTGAAAAAAAGCATGCCTTCTTCAATGACATCCAAAGCTTCTTCAATGGTTACTTTAGCCACTTCACCTTCGCCGTTACCTTTTGGTACCCATTCACCTTCTTGATTCTTGGTATGTGTATAGGTGACAATATGTTCAATGGTGTAGGAAGTTAGAACCGCCTCAGTACCACCAGCAATCTTATCTTTGACCCAGTTATATTCTTCGTTTTCAAGTAATTTAGCACCAAGTTCATCCCTTGTTACTTCATAATTGCTTTTTGTATTTTCCTCAACTAGCATGGCAAGATTGTTCTCTAGCAACACACGACGAACAACCTCTAATGTGATATCATACTTTTCCACAAAAGAAGTTGCTAAGTTATCAAAGTACTCGTTAGCTTGAAGCTCTAACTCAGATGATTGATTCTCATTAAGCTCAAGGTTCATTTCTGCTGCCTTTTTCACAAGTACTTTTGTCATTATTAGATTATCAAGTGCTCCTTGTTTAGCTACATCGCTGGCCGATTTGCCACCACTAAAATCATTGATTTCCCAGACTTCACTGCCACCTAACTCTTCAAATTCGTTGTAGGTTTGCAGTAAGTACAACATGATTTCATTCTCCAAAATCACATCATCGTCAATCTCAAGGTAGCCCTCTTCCTTTTTGGAACAGGCTCCCAAAATTATTAGGCACAATGCTAGCCACAATACGAGCCACAATTTACGAGACTTTGCCATATAGACAGCTCCATTCGTCCCTCATACTATAATTATAGTCCCAAGCCACTAATCCTTCAAACCATTTATGTCTTGTAACACACTCTTAATATGTCTGAATATTTCTTTTCGTTTGGTCTGATCAAGTCTATAAGTAAAATGAGGTCGCTCAACCAAGGTAAACTTAAGCTTCCCTTTATAGGTTTTAATGAGGTCTGGTATCAAGACTGGGTTAATAGCCGCGTCTTTTTTCACTTCTAGAATCAATTGTCCTGATTTTTCACTTATATTGGTAATACCTATCTGGTGGGCCATTAATTTGACCATGGCTACTTCCAATAAGTTAAGCACCGGTTTTGGTATATCTCCAAAGCGGTCTATGAGCTCATCTTGAATATCTATGTAATCTTCTTCTTTTTCGATGGCTGCTATTTTCTTATAAGCTTCAATTTTTCTGATTTCATCATCAATATATGTGCCTGGTATGTAAGCATCAATATTTATGTCCACTAAAGTTTCAAAGTCTTCCGTAACTGTCGTGTCATCTTTAAGTGCATTGACTTCTTTCTCCAACATCTTACAATACAGATCATAACCAACCGCATCCATATGGCCATGCTGTTTGGCACCAAGAAGGTTGCCAGCGCCTCTAATTTCAAGGTCCCTCATGGCAATTTTGAAGCCCGCACCAAACTCTGTGAACTCTCTAATTGCTTCCAATCTTTTTTCTGCAATTTCACGCAATACTTTGTCTCTCTTATACATAAGGTAAGCGTATGCCACTCTATTTGAACGTCCTACACGCCCTCTAAGTTGATAAAGTTGTGACAAGCCCATATGATCTGCATTGTTGACAATCATTGTATTAACATTGGATATATCAAGACCAGTCTCAATAATGGTTGTTGCTACAAGGACATCAATATTGCCCCCCCCAATAAAATCAAACATAATGTTTTCAAGTTCACGCTCACTCATTTGACCATGTGCAAAAGAGACATTGGCTTCTGGGACAGCTTTGGCTATTTTGGCCGCAACTTCATCAATGTCTTTCACTCTGTTATGAACATAGTAGACCTGGCCATTCCTAGCAAGTTCTCTATAAATGGCATCTTTTACCAATTCATCATTATATTCAAGGACATAGGTCTGAATTGGGTGCCTCTCTTCCGGCGGATCCTCAAGAACGCTCATATCCCTTATACCAATTAAGGACATATGAAGGGTCCTAGGTATGGGTGTCGCTGTCAAGGTTATAACATCTACCGTGTCTTTCATTGTCTTAATGGTTTCTTTATGTTTTACACCAAAGCGTTGTTCCTCATCCACAATGAGTAGACCCAAGTCATTGAAGGTAATGTCTTTTGATACCAACCTATGTGTACCAATTACTATATCCACTAAGCCTTTACGCATATCTTCGATAATCTTTTTTTTGTTCCTTAGCTGTCCTAAACCTTGATAGCATCTCTACACTAACAGGAAAATCTTTCATCCTTTGGACGAAGTTATTGTACTGTTGTTGAGCTAATATGGTTGTAGGCACAAGATATGCCACTTGCTTCCCATCTTGTACAGCCTTAAACGCAGCTCTAATTGCAACTTCAGTTTTACCATAACCGACATCACCACAGATAAGACGGTCCATAATTTTCTTACTTTCCATATCTTTTTTGGTATCATCGATGGCTGTTAATTGGTCGTCTGTCTCATCATAAGGGAACATTTCCTCAAATTCCTTTTGCCACATGGTATCTGCCCCCCCATAGATATGGCCTATTTTCGACTCACGCTTGGCATACAAAACAGTCAAATCCTTGGCAATCTCTTCAACTGCCCCCCCTTTGACTCTTGCTTTTGTCTTCTTCCATTCACTGGTCCCAAGTTTATTGATTCTAGGCTTCTTACCTTCTGCGCTAATGTATTTTTGGATAACATCAAGTTGGGTTGTTGCAACATATAAGTTGCCATCATCTTTATAGGATATTTTGATAAAATCCTTACCAATGCCATCAATCTCGATCTTCTCTATCCCTTTAAAAACACCAACACCGTGGTTTTCATGTACAACATAGTCCCCCCCTGGCTTCAGCTCGTTAAAGCCAGACAGTTTCTTACCGTCCTTAAACTTTTTCCTACGTTTTTTTCTTTTGCTTTCCTACAAGTTCCGTTTCCGTTAAGACAACCATTTGGATTTGTGGGTACTCGAATCCTTTGTGTAATGATCCATAAGAAACTGCCACCATACCATCGGTCATTTCCTTATTCATATCAAATAAGGGGGGGTAGGCTTTGATGTCTCTATCCCTTAACATCTCTATCATACGGTTTGCACGGGTTTTAGAGGCGCTCAGCAACATCACCTTATAATTTCTATTGACCCAGGACTGAATGTCTTTTATGAGCAAATCAAAGCTATTGTGGTAGGGACTCACGGACCTGACCTGCATCTCAACTTTGTGCTTAGGATGAATCAACCCATCCTTATGGCTCAGCGTACTAAGATTTACCACTGGAAACTTTTCCATTTGATGAATCAACTCTGAATCCTTATGGAGGACATCCACTTGGCTTTTTAATAAATAGCCTTTTTCGTATCTACTACGCATACTTTCGCCAAACTCTTTATGAAGTGATTTTAGACGGTCTTTGATTCTAAGGGGGGGCTCATCTAGGTAAAGGATTGGCTTATCGAAGTAGTCAAAGAGGGTCACTAAATCTTTATAATAGTAATGAACATTGCCTTCAATACCATTGAAGTTGCCCTCACCTTTTACTTTATAGATCAAATCTTCATAGTGACTTTCCAAACGGCTGCGATACTCCCCCCCTTCGCCTTTATCAAAAAAAACTTAGCTGTTTTATCATAATCTTTTTTGATGGATTTGATGGCACCGGCAATAGAATCATCTGTCACTACAATTTCTCTGGCCGGATAGATAGAGACACTTTCAATCTCATTGGTTGATCTTTGGGTCTCACTATTGACGTTACGAATAGAATCTACTTCGTCCCCCCCCACAACTCAATTCGTACCATTTCTTTTTCAGTCAAAGGATAGATATCAATGATACCACCTCTAATTGTGAATTGACCTCTACTCTCTGCTTGGTCAACCCTCTTATAACCCATATAAACAAGCTTCTGACCAAGATTCTTAGTTTCAAGAACCTCACCTGTCATCACTTCAATAACGCTTTCTTTAATAAGAGCAGGGCTTAAGAGCTTATCCACTAAGCCATCAATGGATAGGATGACTGTTCCTTTTTTTTCTTCTAAGAACTGCTTAAAAACTTCCATACGACTTCTGGCAATGTCATTACTATGAACGTCAGCACTATAGAATATAACGTCTTTGGAAGGGTACAAAAAAACATCCTTTTCAAAGAACTTCATATCATCATAGATTTCTCTGGCCCTCACATCATTGTAAGTAACGATTACTTTTTGCTTATGGTCCGATAGGCCGCTGATTATATGACATTTTTGAGAATCAATAGCGCCATAAATGGCTATTGGCGTTTGCTTTCTTTTTATTTGATCTTTGGCCAATGGTAGGCTTCAAGTTTTTCCAGTGGATTTAATAAACTAAACATAGTTAACCCTTTTCCTTTATTCTTCTTTTAACAAGACAAAAGGCCTTAGTTTACTAAACTAAGACTCTCCAGGCAATATTCGATTCGCTTCTAGCCAACATTATACCACGGAACGGCTTAAAAAAAGGGCAAAAAGTCGCCCCCCCTTAGCTCATGAGGGAGTGTGCTAAGAGGCTTGGGGGGGCCAAAATAATATATCAGAATCTATCCCTAGAAAGGTCTAGAATTCTTTCGATTTTTTTTGTAGACATCTTGCTCTTTTTCAAAAGTAAAATCTCTATTACGAAGGTACATATAGGAATCATAAGTCGTATCCACTATAGCCCATCGGTCTTCACTTGCAATATAAACTTCATTCCACGCATGGTAAACGCTTGTCCAGCTTGTATAACCCTTAACCAATTTGGTAGGGATACCTTGGCTTCTTAACATAGATGCAAGCAATGATGAATAGTCATAACATATGCCTGTACCAGTAGCCAAAGTGCTGTCAATGCTTGGAAGGTATTTGTAATCAAGGGTTTTAATCTTGTCATAATCGTATTTAACATTCTCAACGACATAATCATACATTAGGTCGATGACTTCTGCATCTGATAAAGGAATAAGGTCATTCTCAATCTCTACAGACACTTCTTCTAGCGTCAACATATCAAGGTTTGCCACACTTTTAAGAAGTGCAACATTCTTTTCTTTTGTTGCTGATGCCACAAGTTCATTAGCCAGTTTTATGGCTTCATCTTCTTCGTTCCAGTCAATCTCCTGAACGCTGCCAAGATAAACATCGTTCTCGTCTTCAAGCTTAACAGTAAAGCTTTCTGAATGTAATTGACGGTATTTGTTACCTGATGTGTTCTCATAAATAGTTGCTGTGTATCTGCCATCACCAAGTTGCAATGGGAAATTCACATATTCTTGATTATTTGATAAATTGTAGTAGTACTTGTCTGTTCCATTTTTAATTAGTAATTTGATTTTCTTACTTGACCCTGTGTTGAACTTAACTTTAACAATCCCTCGGTTTGATTCAGTTGAATCGACGTCCATCGTACTTGAGGCCGCTAATGCTGAAGTTCCGAACAAGAGTAAGGAAGAAAAAGTTAAAATAAAAAAATACAACTTTCTTCATAGGAAACTCTCCTTTCGGGAACCGGCTGCCACATTCTATAAGAATCTGAGGCCCTTGGCTTTGCGTCCCACCCTTTCGGAATGGTTTGCCATTATCGGTTGAAAGCTTACTTAAGATGTTGTATTCACCAGTAATGATTCGGTAAATTTCTGTTGCCTTATCTATGTTTTAGACAAACAAAAAAACTTCCCTTTCGGTAACCGGCTGCCACATTGTGAAATGTAAGGCCCTTGGCTTTGCGTCCCATCCTTTCGGAATGGTTTGCCATTATCGGTGAAAAGCACCAAATACAGTAAGCTATTAAGAACACATCGCATGTGTATCTTATTTGTGAACTAATTATAGCATGATAGGTCAATAGTTTGCAAGCTTTGTTACAAAATTGTAACCAGGGCACTATCTATTTGGGACTAGAGACCTATTTACTACCCCCCCATTTCATTACATATCAGACATATTCAATCTTCTCTGACCACAGCATGGACAATTAATCGGTGGGTAGAAGTATACATGGGATGGCACGTAATCAATGTTAATACCCTATGATTGCTACTCCCTCTTAGGACTGATAAATCATCTGGTTCAACAATAAGCGTTTCATAGACTTCGTAGATATATGTCTTGCCACCAACACTCACCTTAATCTCATCACCAATCTCCACTTCATCTAGACGGTTAAAGAAAGTGCCAAAGCTATGGCTTCGGTGACCAGCAACAACTGAGTTACCAATGGCTCCAAGTGGGGGGGCTGTCTCTGTCATATGACCGAGGGCAAACTTTAGAATATCCAATTCTGTTCCTTCAGCAACTGGTAACTTAACATCGATTTTGTCAATCTCCATCAGAGCCACTGTATCTGGCTTAGCTTTGATATTGCCACCATCGTCCAGATTGTTGTTTGACTCTGTATAGGTTACACCTTCAACCGTCACGCTCTCTATGGTTTCTATTTGTCCTTGATTCTCTTCTTGACTACCCCCCCATTCAAGGTTCTCTGTAAGACCAACATATTCTTCTGACTCAATGGTAACCGAGTTTTGCTCAAGAAATGCCGCCATCAGTTCATCTTGTTTTTTTGTTGGCCATATAGCGACCTATTAGAGGTACAGCAATAATTGCTATTCCAACAATAATAAGTATTGTTCCAAAATGTTTCTTCATTATAAAGACCTCTCTTACAAAACTGATTTACTGTTATAGTAATTCATTGCCTTTTGTACACCTTGATCAATCATTACGACCGTGGCATCTGCCGCCATTTCAACAGCTTTTTTTCATTACATCCATCTCTTTGTCATCAAATCTAGATAGGACATAATCAGCCAGATTCCATCCAGGTGGTTTCTCTCCTACGCCAACACGTACCCTGTCAAATTCTTGTGTGCCAAAATGTGCAATAATATTTTTGATTCCATTATGACCACCAGCGCTTCCACGTTCTCTGATTCTTAGCTTGCCAATGTCAAGGGCTGTATCATCATAGATGACAATCACTCTGTCAGGTGTTTCTTTATAAAAATCAAGGGCACTGGCTATTGCCTCTCCACTTAAGTTCATATAAGTCTGAGGTTTCATCAGAATGACTTTTTCACCTTTGATGACACCTTGTCCTATAAAGGACTTATGTTTCTTTCGATCAATCTTTATGTTAAAGTCATACGCCAATCTCTCAATAACTTCAAATCCGATGTTGTGTCTTGTTGCATTAAACTTTGTGCCAGGATTGCCTAGCCCAACAATAAATAACATTCATTTGCCTCGTTTCTCATCTTTCATAGGATTGCCATGCAATCACCAACATATTATAACAAAAATCCTCCCTAAATAGCAACTTAGGGAGGAAAGGATTATTTTCGGGAGTCCTGCACATTTTTTTGAAGATGTTAAGGTAGAAATTAAGAAACAATTATATTCTGATCTCTATTTGGGCCAACGCCTACCATTGTGATTTTGGCGCCACATAATTCTTCACAACGCTTAACATATGCCTTAGCTTCTGCTGGAAGATCCTTATATTCTCTTATGTGGTCAATTGGTCCCCCCCATCCTGGCATCTCTTCATAAACCGGCTCACATAGTGCTAATTCTTCAAGACTTGCTGGGAATTCATTCACAATCTCATCACCATTTTTGTAAGCAACACAGATCTTAATTGTCTCTATATCTGATAGGACATCAATCTTGTTAAGAGCAATGCTGGTAAGTCCACTTGTTCTAACAGCGAATTTACCAATCACTGCATCGAACCATCCAACACGTCTTGCTCTACCTGTGGTTGTACCATACTCATGCCCAACATCACAGATTTTCTTACCTATCTCATCAAATAACTCTGTTGGGAATGGTCCTTTACCAACACGTGTTACATAACCTTTCATAACACCGATACATTCATCAATCTCCGTCGGTCCAACACCTGACCCAACACACACGCCACCCGTGATTGGATGAGAGGAAGTTACATAAGGATAAGTACCAAGGTCAATATCAAGAAGTGTTCCCTGAGCTCCTTCAAACAAGACCTTCTTGTCTGATTTGAGGGCTTCATAAACTTCAACAGTTGTATCTGTTACGTATGGAGCTAGGCGCTTGGCATACTCAAGATAGGACTCTATAATTTCTTCTGGGTCTAGTTGAACATCTTGCTCATAGACACATTTGATAATCTTATTTTTGATTTCAACATTGTCACGGACTTTTTGTTTGAAGACTTCTTCATTATATAAGTCAACAACACGAATACCTGATCGTTCCATCTTATCCATGTAACATGGTCCAATACCTTTTTTAGTTGTACCAATGTCGCCTTCACCTCTGTAAACTTCTTTGATACCATCAAGCACTCTGTGATATGGCATTACAAGGTGAGCTCTTTTACTTATTCTTAGATTGTCTGTCTTAATACCTTTTGCCTGGATTCCGTCAATCTCTTGTAAGATTCCTTCAGGGTCTATGACTACTCCATTGGCTACGTAACACATGGTTCCTTCATATAAGATACCTGATGGAATAAGGTGGAATTTGTAGACTTCATCATCTACAACAACTGTATGACCAGCATTGTTTCCCCCCCCTGTGAACGTACAACTACTTCTGCCTCTTCTGATAGTATGTCAATTATTTTTGCTTTACCTTCGTCGCCCCCCCACTGAGCGCCTATGATTACTTTTGAAGACATTTAAGCAACCCCCCCTTTCCTGTTGATTTATAACAACACCGTGACTAAAGTGTTAACATTTAGTGAATCTTCCGCATTTCTCTTGATAATGATTACTAATTAACCGATAATAGAATTAGGAAGACAAACAAGGTACTTGGACAATATGACAGTCCTAACAAATAGTATCAGATTTGTCACTTAAAATCAACCATTTTCGAACATTTTTGCCATTTTTAGGAAAAATATTCGGGTTTTGCAAAAACAGGCCATATGGGCTATAATGTAAGTAGGAAAAGTGGTTGTTACTTCTGTAGTGCGTTGGGTGAAACTTTATTAAGTCTGCTGCCTTCGAAAAGGAAGTGATGATATGAGAATTGAAAAAATTAATAGCAACCAGATCAAATGTGTACTGGATAAAGATGAATTACTATCAAGACACATCAATGTAAGCGAACTTGCTTATGGATCTGATAAAGCCCAGGAGCTTTTCAAGGACATGATGACAAAAGCCTCGTATGAATTCGGCTTTGAGTCAGGTAATGCACCTTTGATGATTGAAGCAGTTCCCCCCCTATCATCTGAGGGCATCATGCTCATAATAACTAAAGTTGATAATCCTGAAGAATTAGATGAGAAATATACTGGCCTATCCTTTCCAAGTGCCAGGACATTTAAGAAAAAGGAAGAAGACATTGCCCGAGAAAGTCACTTAGACGAAGTACTCGACAATGATTTGATAGAAGAACCCGTTGTTGAAGCTGACAGGATTTCCGCATTTTTTGTTTATGGTTTTCATACAATTGATGACATATCTGAAGCTGTAAAGACAATTAAGGTATTCCCATTTGATGAAAGTCGTGTATACAAAACAGGCACTTCTAACAAATATCTACTTAGTATTCAAGCAGATGCCATTGTGAAATCTGATTGCAAAGTGGTTAGAGGTTTACTTTCAGAGTACGGTGAAGCCATTCACTGTCGAAAGACCAAACTAAACTATTTCGATGAACACTATGAAGTGGTCATTAAGGAACAAGCAATAGACAAATTAAGCAGACTCTAATAAAATTACAAATGAAGAAAAGCTATCGCCTCGGCGATAGCTTTTTTTAACGTTTGTGAAACCTATTCATATTTTAATCGGTCTTAAACCGTTTTCAAATAATCGTTAATGCTTGAAGTTAAAACTTCAACGTCCATTCCGTGAACCATACAAGCCTCTGCAAGTGTTTCAGCTTGAGATGAAGGACATCCAACACAGTGCATGCCTGATTCAAGTAGAATTGGAATAACACCTTGGTCTACACGAATGATATCTCCAATAACCATGTCTTTTGTAATTTGAGCCATGACTACCTCCTTATGTAGGTAATTGATTAGTTTCAGATGATGCTATTATAAACTATTTTTTACGTTATGACAACCAAATCACAGAAAGTTCACAAAAGCTTTAAGGGGGGGTGTCAATAAGTCATATGCAGGCCAAACCATTCACCTTTATCCACATAAGCAAGCCCTCCACCTAGTTGTGATATACGAAAATCAAGTCCCATTAAGCCATTGCCTTTAACCAGGTCCTTTGGTTTTATACCATTGTTAAGGCAATAGACATGATTACCTTCCTTATGAAAGTTCAGTTTAATCTTAACTTGACTTGCCTTACCATGTTTGAGGGCATTGGTAATACCTTCCTGACAAAAACGTTTAATAACTTGGACCTCCATTTCACTAAGTAAGCCATAGTCCTTATTAATATCAATTTGGCATTTTACCCCCCCAGCAACCTCAAGTATTTTGGCGATTTTTTTTGATATCACTGCGAAGGCCTACAAAATCATGTTCTGCCTCAAAGTTACTGACAATAGACTTACGCAAGTCACTATAGCCTTTCGATGAGACTCTAGCCGCTTCTTCAAGTTGTGAAACCGCCATGGTTTTATCCTCTGGATAAGAGATACCACTGACTTCTAGCAGCTTAATTGCCACGGTCATTGAGTGACCAAGGATGTCATGAAGCTCTCTAGCAAAATAGTTCCTTGCAGCAATCCTTGACAGTTCTTTTGACATGTCAATCCGTTCTTCTAGAGCCTTGTTAGAAACAATGATGGCTTCCTGTTTGTCTTTAATTGACCTCCCTAGGGTATCATAATATGTCACATCATAGATTGCATATATAAAACCTTGTATTCTCTCCTTACTATCTAGGTAAGGTTTCTTATGTATTTCATAGACACTTTCATCATGATGCCATTCAAATTTATGAGCCATTTCCTCGCCTATGGCCCCCCCTACCAGAATATTTTTTTGCTCTGGAGATACTATGGAATCAATATAAGTCTTTAAAGTCTCTCTCTCTAACATATCGTCAAATCCAAGCAAGTCTCTGGCTTCATTGTTACATTCTATGACCACACCATCGCAATCTGTTACAATAATGGCTGTTTGAACTTTACGAATAATCTCTTCCTTATAAATTGGCATCATATCCAAGAAATCATAACGGTATATGGCATACAAGAATATAAAGAGGGTCAAAGTAAAGGCAATCGGAGTCACATCAAAAGTAATTCTAAAACCAAGGGACTTAATAAAACGACGTGTTATACCAAGGATGTAGAGTAAGTTAAAGACAAATGGGAATAAGATAGCAAAAGAAATAATTCTCAGTTGTATTCTGTCCTTAATTGTTTTCCTAAGTCGAATGGCACACAGGACAATGCCAAACATAATCACACTATAGATAATGCCTGTGTGGACATAGAACATAATGCCAAAATCATCCCCCCCCAGAAATCAAAGTTGGAATAAAAAAGATAATGGTAAGGATTGCTTGCGACAACAAGAAATTGAAAGAATGCCAAGACATACAGAGGGTATCTATATCTTTTTCTTGGCCTTTCACCACCTGAATAAATAAAAGAAAATTCAAAAAAACCTACTTCGAGCAGGCAAATAGCAAAATACTGTAACACAACAAAAAAACCATCTCTGACCTAGAAAAGGCGAAACAGTTTTAAGAATTTTCGAAATCATCCACAACATCATAGTCCCTTGCATAAATAAAAAGCTGTAGAGCAACTTGTCTTTTTTTTGCTTTAACATAGATCATAACGTTAATAGCCAAAGTAATGATGAGGACATTGATATGGTGAATGGATATATAAAATATGGATAATTCCTTAAGTGGTGGCATCCTTATTACCTCAAGTCTATAAATTAATAATACCTGGCTAGATCAGGCTATGTTCAATAGCAAAAATGGCAATCTGAAGACGGTCTCTAAGGTCAAGTTTATCAAGAAGTCTTGTAATCTTATTCTTAATGGTCCCTTCTGCAAAATTCATAATCTGTGCAATCTCTTTATTATTCTTCCCTTGGGCAACAAGACGTATAATCTCACGCTCAGTGTTTGATATTTCAACATCACCCATCTCAATATTAACACTGACATTACGATTAAGGGCATTGTTAAAACTCTTGATCATTAGGTCCTGAACACTTTCGTGAATAACACATAGACCCTTGTTAACACATTTGACAACCATGGTCAATTCATCTGGGGGGGCTATATCCTTAACTATATAACCATCTGCTCCAGCGAGAAAGGATTCCATAATGTTCTCAATATTTTCAAAAGTGGTTAACATAATAACTTTCGTCTCTGGAAACCTTTCCTTGATGATACGAGCTGTCTCAATCCCATCTTGTTCTGGCATGATTATGTCTAGCAATATAACGTCTATGTCTTGTCTTTGCAGGGCCTGAATGACTTCGATACCATTAGACGCCTCATCTACAACATCAATTTCTTCATCTCTTTTCAAAATAAACTTAAGTGAATTCCTAAGCAGGGCTTGGTCATCTGCCAACATTACCTTAATCATCTTTTCCACCTTTTCCTTCTATTCATAACTGCTTCTATAATCAACAACTGTTTTTCTAATATCTTTCAGATTGTCTTTGGCCAGTTTGGTTGATGCTTCAATTGCCTTGACCACATCTAGGGTCGACTCGGTCTGTGTTGAACCAATGATATTTTCTATCACTTTGGTCATTTCTGCAAAACGATGACCCAGATAATTCTGAACCTCTAACATGAGTCTATGTCTTTCTCTTTCTGCTTCGATTGTTGCAACAACCGCAGCATGTTCCTTTAAGGACTCGTTAATCGTATTCAGCTCTTCGGTCTGATGTCTAAGATTACTTAACATCTCTTCTAAATGGCTATAATCTTCAAGAACTAATAGGTAACCAAGTACCTGCTTGCCTTTTTCTATGGTTTTTTGCTTACAACATATATGAAATGTTCGATTATTTTCTTTAAGCGTATACCTTGTTTCATGACCCAGTTCCTCTTTAGCTATTATTTGGAATTGGCTGAAAAGTTGTCTATAGCTAAAGGCTGTATCATTTGATTCTAACGTCAGTCTAGAAGCGAAGTCTGTTTTGTTATTGTAGATCACCTGTCGTTCCTTATCAAAAACAATAACGGTTTCTCTAATATCATCCACCAGCTGGATGAAATTCAAGGGCAACAACTCACCAGGTGTATACTTTACAAAGACCGCTAACAAGGTAATGCTGCTAACAATTAAAACACCATAAAAAATCTGAACATCCTTAGGCATCAAGTCATATATGAACAAGGTATAGAATAATGTTGGAATACAAAGGGACAAACTAATGTAACGCTTTTGGAGTCGCTCATACCTCGAACCATGATGGTTATAGCGCATGTTTTTGATAGTTCCAATTAAAATCATCAATGAAAATAATGCTACAGTAACCTTGTAAACGCCATGATATGATGCATGTCCATAAGTATATCCCTCAAGGAGAATATCTTGATTGAAATTAAGGAAGATACCAACAAGAAGCAAATGCCATAGACCTAACAAAGCCACAAAGTTCCTTTTTGAAAAACCATACAAGAGCTGAACAATAAGGCTAAAGACAATGAGGGCTATATACATCTGCAACTTCCTAAACATCTCAGCCGCCCCCCCTACATCAAAGACCAACTCTTCATAGAACCTAAGAACTGTCATTAGGAGTATGGACCCTTTTACAGCAAGAAGGTATTTTAGGGTACGTCTTTTTCGACTTTTGGTATTGAGATAAACGATACCAAAAACAAGCACCATACACAAAATTGTATAGTACAATATCTTGGTAAATTGAATCCATGTATAATACCTACCATCACCCATAAGTTATCCCTTTCACTTATCCATAGTTTAACACGAATTTTCACTTTGCCACAACTGTTGAAAGTCATCGTTTAAGTGACTTTCTTAATTTCTAGAGTGACTAAAGTCATTTTTACACTTTTACTTGCACGCAACATTTTGTTTGCAAGTTTTTCAGTCATTTGTGTGGATTCATGGAAATTTTATGGTATAATAAGATATAACCTAAAATGTCGGAGGTGCTCCTATGTATGTGAAGAATAAAATGACCACAGATGTTGTAACAATATTTAAAGACGCGTCCATTGATTTGGCTTTTCAGACCATGGTTGAAAAAGGTTGCAAGCAATTACCTGTTGTAGAAGATGGTATATTGGTAGGATCGGTTACGGAGCAACTTTTATCGGAAGTTAGCCCATCCAAAGCAACAACCTTAAGCATGTATGAACTTAATTACCTTTTAAGTAAAACCAAGGTTCAAGACATTATGATTGCTGATATGCCTACAGGTAATCCTGATATGCTCATTGAAGAAGCTGCTTCCTTAATGAAGACCAGTGGTGTTGATTCACTGCCAATTACACAAGACAAACGTTTGGTCGGTATTATTACCAGAACCGATATCCTAGATGCCTTTTTAGAATTAACAGGTATCGATGGCACAGGAGCAAGAATATCTCTTGAAGCCAAAGATGAAACAGGAATATTGGCTAATATCACAGCCATTATTAAGGAACATAACATCAACATCGTTCATGTTGCCAACTATAACCATATTGGTGTCGATGACCATAGTGAGCTCATTGTTCGATTAGCTACAACGGATGTTGAAGCTTTGGTCAAAGACTTTGAATCTTCTGGTTACGTGGTCAACAATATAAGAATTACTGAGTAATGACTTAATTAATTAAACGCTACTAGAAAACCAAAAAGGACTTTCTCAGCTGTAGCTGAGAAAGTCCTTTATACGTAACATAGATGTTAATAACGATTAATCAACATATCAATTGGTTCTTTGCCACCAGTATCCACCACTAAGTGGCCCCCCCTAACCCTGTAATCATAAGCAGATCTAAGTTCATTCACAAAAATCATGGGATCCATATCAATGCCTACGCCATCAGAGAAATGATAATCGATGGTTACACTTTCAATTCCTGTTGTAATCGCCGGTCTAGCCTTAAACAAGTTAACACATGCGCTCCCCCCCACAAGCTTGCTGATGTTATTGTCAACACGTTGAGCCTCTTGGTAGAGTTTTTTTTCAACATAAACAACACCATCGATAATGTCAAAACCTGAATTCATGTGCATCACCTCAATTTAATTCTATACCTACAAGGGATTTTACTCAATGAATACATCTATCTAGGGCCTAAAGCTTTGTGCCCATTTCACATTATTAATATTGTATTAAAAATCATCAAACTACCACCTATTTGATGTCTTATTTGTTAAAATGAGTATAGTCATATTAAATCATGTACAGGAGGCATTCTATTGAAACTAAAACAAAATACCAAATATACAACCATCGCTGTTTACACAGTCCTCGTCTTTGCGGCCTGTCTTATTGTTTATAAGTTTGCCTTCACCTGGGACGACACAACGGTATTTTTGGGTAATATCATAACCATAATGACACCCTTTATTACTGCCCTGCTTGTGGCCTATTTTATTAGCCCAATGGTCAATTTCCTTGAAGCAAGGGTTCTTGACCAAGTACATATCAAAAAGCATTATCTAAAATCAGCAAAAATGAAGCGTATCATTTCAATTATTCTTTCATACTTATTTGTCCTTGGAACTTTGAGCATCCTACTATCCATAGTCATTCCACAAGTTGTGGACAGTGTTAAAGAGATTTCTACTAAGTTACCAACCTATGTTGAAGATGTAATAGAATGGGCTAGAGTAAGCCGTTTCAGCATTGGCAACGAAATATACAGCATAGATTTTAAGATTGTTGATGGTTATATTGCTGAGTACCTACCCAGCACCTTAAGCCAGTTCACAGATTTTGTGGGTTCTTTTGCACCTGACATTATTAGCTTTACGACTGGACTTGCCACTGGTTTCCTAAACATTCTTTTTGGCTTTATCATTGCTGTCTACCTAATATTCAACAAAGAAGCCTACTTGAGCAGTACACGCAAAGTTATTACCGCTTTGGCCCCCCCAACAGAAAGTATTGACAGCTTGTTTACCACTCTAAGAGAAAGTCATGTTATCTTCTCAAGCTTTTTTTGTTGGCAAGTTAATTGACTCCTCTATTATCGGTTTGTTGTGCTTTATCCTAATGCTCATATTCAAATTCCCCCCCTATGCCATACTCATTAGTGTTTTGGTTGGGGGGGTAACCAATATGATTCCCTATTTTGGACCATTTATTGGAGGCATAATTGGTGTGTTATTCATACTCATAGCCGCCCCCCCTGTAAAAGCCCTATGGTTTGGTGTACTAGTCCTAGGTCTACAACAATTTGATGGTAATATTTTAGGCCCAAAAATATTAGGCGATTCAACAGGCTTGACACCATTTTGGGTTATCTTTTCTATCATCTTGTTTGGCAGTATGTTTGGTTTAATGGGCATGTTCATCGGAGTGCCATGTTTTGCGGTTATAAAGAACATCTTTGATAATACAGTGGACCGCAAATATAGAGAACGTATGGCAGCAAAAAAAAGAAACTGCTTACTGAGGAAACTGATATAAACTACAAACTCTAATAAGAAAGTTACTTTAAACGAAAAAAAAGGATCCACACGTCGCTTCTGACATGTAGATCCTTTTATTATTGTCTAATTATGCTTCTATATGACCTAACATCTTAAGTGCAATGTTATTGGCATCGTTATGGTACTTTGGTCTAACAACCGATGCCGCTTTGATGTTCATTTCTTTCATATCAAAATTCCTAAGGTCATCTTCATGGAGAACAAAGCCATAGTTTTTATCAAAGATCTTCTCTACAAGTTCTTTATCTTCAGATTCACCTTGATCTAGGATCCCAAATGGGATATCAAGGATTAAGCACTCTGCAACCGTTGACCAACCACCTTTGATGATGGCGAAAGAACTTGCCGCTATATAATCCATGGTACTTGTTACGCGGTTTGGTAATTTAACTAAATGAACATGCCCTTCCACTTCAATGGCCCCCCCTGTAGCAAAAATTGTGCCATTTGGAAATTTTATCTTAAACTTCTCTTGTTTTTTTCTCAACTTGCCCAACCGAAATATAAACAGCCGGCCAATACATCTTCTTAAGGTCGCCGCTACTCATATCATTAGGCTGGCGACAAACCAGTCCAACATCCTCCATAGGACATTCTAAACCATCCATGTCATCTGAAAATTCGAAACGATAGAAGATGTCCAGCTTGTTGTACCACTTTTTGTAGATGGCAATCAGGTCTTCATCTATGCCCATATTTCTAAATCTATTGTACCAAGTATAATTAGATATACCGATGACTTTCACACCGAGTTTCTTACCTACCATAATACCAAGAATACTGATATCTGTAATGACTAACTTAATCTCCATACCTTTTAACAGACTGTATTGAGCCTCCATATAGTCTTCTAGCTCATCTTGATATTGTCTGATGTTATCCTTAGTGCCTTCAATGTTAACTTCCAAAGAATTCTCATAAAAAGCAGAATTGGCATCAGTGTCCACATTGATAAATGAAACCCTTTTTTTCGTATTTGATTAAACCAACTTTGGCCACATCATTTTGCGCCTTATTACAGGCGAATAATACGTTATAGTCACTGTTTTTAAGAATATGTTTAACGATTGCTACTGACCTTGTCAAATGGCCAAAGCCACTATCGGTCACATAATACGCGATTGTCTTCATCTTGTACCCTCCTGAATCTCTATGACACAATTATAGGTGTCCTTTGTTCCACTTGTCAACTGCAATAGGGTCCAGATGAACAATAAAAAAAAGGCGATGTCCAAAGACATCACCTCATATACAATCCTATTACTTATAGTACAGCGTTCAATTTAGCTTCAAGTTGGTTCTTAGGTACAGCACCTACAATGGTATCTACCACTTCGCCACCTTTGAACACCAACAATGTTGGAATACTCATTACTCTGAATGATTGAGCTGTAACACCATTAGCATCAACGTCCAACTTACCAATCTTCACTTTACCTTCGTATTCTCCTGCAAGTTGTTCAACGATTGGTGCTATCATTTTACATGGTCCACACCAGTCAGCATAAAAGTCAACAAGCACTGGAACATCTGAATTTATTACTTCGTCATTAAAATTTGCATCTGTAAATGTATTTGCCATATCAGTCGCCTCCGTATCATTTAGGTTCTTTAAATTAATATTATTATATTATGTTTTTATAATATAGTCAAGGGCATTTCCACCACTTCGTCATAACACCCATATCTTAGTTACTACTTTAAACCAACCACTGAAAAATGTCCAATAGTATTTATGACTCACTTGATGGCTTTAGACATTTTGGCGCTAATAGCCTAATAGCGATTGCACCAATCGGTGCAGTTACCACAATTGAGAGGACGGCCATAGCCAAGATAAACTCACCCGATGCAACACCCATGCTCAAAGGTACTGCTCCTATGGCTGCCTGCACTGTTGCTTTTGGCGTATAAGACATCATTGCAAATACTTTTTCTTTTACATTAAGACCACTGCCAAGTAGAGCAAGCCATACACCACTAGATCTAAATATAAGACCAAGACCAATAATAGCTATTCCCACTGCTCCTGCATCTGATATCACTAGGATGTCTACTCTTGCGCCAATCAGGACAAATAGAATGATCTCAGCGAGTACCCAGACCTTATTCAGCTTAGCTGAAAGTCTTGTTGATACTTCAGGCATTTTCTCAAGTAATATAAGGCCAATGGTCATAATGCCAAGTAAGGTATTTAAGATTAAATGTTCCTCAAGGGCATTAAACAAAACAGCCACAATAAGAATCATAAGGATTTTCTTGGTATCCCTAATTCTGAATCGTTTGAATAAAAACATTAACAAATAGCCAATAACAACCCCCCCTAAGACAATGCCTAGGACAATACCAACAGGCACTTCAAGGATTGTTTTACCTATGGCTAAACTATTGCCAAAGTAAAGGGATAGAAAGGCTGTGAATACAGTGATTGCAAAAATATCGTCAAGAGATGCCCCCCCAGCCAAAATTAGTGTGGGAATCTGCTTATCTTCTCCAAGCTTCATTTCTTTCAGCCGAATCATCTGAGGTACAACCACTGCTGGTGATACTGCTGCCACAACAAAACCAAGTATACCTGCTTCATAGAAGGTCATTTGTAAGCCATAGTGGCACAACAAGATGATAGCAGTTCCCTCAAATATGCCAGGGATAAAGCTCATCAGTAGCTGATTTGCCCACTTTATTTAAGGCTTCTCTTTTTATGCCAAGGCCAGCCCTAAGCAATATAACAATTAAGGCAAAGCTTCTAAGTTCGTCCGAAACTTCAATAATTGTTGGGTGGATTAGGTTAAGGACACTGGGTCCTAAGACAATCCCAACCAGTAACATTCCAAGAAGTCCAGGTAATTTGAATTTCTCAAGCACTGCTGACAAGAGCAAGGCCAAAAGTACAATTAAGCAGAAGTTAAGTAACATGAGTCCCCCCCTCTATTCGTCTTTTTTTTACGGTCACAACATTGGTACTAGGATTTACTTTATAAGTCACATTAAATGGTCGGTCACATGCTTCAAGGACACCAAGTAGTTTAGACATATCCATTTTTACACCATCGACTCTGACTTTTATGTCTTCTAATCCTTCATCAAATCCATCCTGAAGATGGTTTTTTTTAAGCCATCTAGACCGTATACAACCTTTTCTTCATAAATGAAGTAGTTATAGGTAGTGGCATTACATTGATTGTAATTCTTACGAATCCAAGTATGGTCATTACTTAGAACGTCATCAGTCACATTGAAATAAGCATATGATCTAATGCCATCATCACTACCTACAGGATCATCCCAAGTAGTATCCACATGATAGGATTTGCCATCAAGGGTTATCATATTCCATGCATGGCCAATGGGTTTGCCTTTATAGAGGGCTTCTCCTACAACCAAATCAACGTCTAAGCCAGCCAAATAGCCCATATAACGAAAAGCCTCTGCATAGCCATGACACACTGCCTTGCCATTTATTAATGCCCCCCCATACATTGTATAAACATGTGGATGGGGGGGGTTGGTTGATTCATCATAGTCAACATGATCAACAATATAATCATGGATCGCCAACTCTTTTTCATAGTCTGTCATGCCAACTTGAATAATGTCTCTAATAACCGATTTGGCCTTATCTATTGCTTGTTTGTGCTCTGATATAGTCAAGTTGTAGTCGATTTTTATTGTTAGCTTATGACCAATCAGGTGGATTTCATAACCACTAATGATTGATGAATACATTGGAACCTTGGCCATCTCAGTGTTAACATCACTTGTAAGATCATCAAGGTTCAACCCACTGACTGAACTAACATCAAATGTATAGGTATCCATTAGGTCAAAGGCAACTTTTTCTATGGATTTTAGGAGCACACTGTAGGCGCTTGGCCTTGACCGTATTTGGTATGTTTCATAGTCATGGAATATCCCTGCTGTAACAACAGTTGGAGGCAGAGCATCGGTTGAAGTTAGTTGATCTACTAGTTTGATTGAGCTGCCCTTAACTTTAACATTCAGACAATCAAATGTATGGGCAACCATATGACCTCTTGTAAACTGATCAGACCCAATACCACCCTGCGATGACAACAAACCAATTTCGTATGCTTTGGTCAAACTGTTTGCCCAGTAAAAATCACCTTCTGTATCATTATAGCCTAGGGCACGCAGAAGAAAGGTCACGTACTGAATCTCTGTAATTTTGTCATATGCACCGTAAAGCTTTGCCGATTGGCCGCTTGTTAATTTGTGGTAATACATATAACCAACATAAGGGCTTGCCCAAGTTGGCACATCACTAAATGGATGTCCGTAGTCCGCATCCAGGGCTTCTTGTTCAGCCCCCCCCGTAATCTAACTATCATTACTGCTGCTTCAACTCTATTTAGGTCCTTGTCAAGTTCGTAGCCAAGGGATGTACCCCCCCTAAGTATGCCAAGAGCATTAAGGTAATTCGCTTCCTCGTTAAGGTCACTCGCAGCATAACTTGTGCTTCCAATTGTCATTAAAACGACCATTATGTATAAGATAATTCTCTTATTTCCAAACATAAATTCCCTCCAAATAACCAGGACTGATTAGAAAAAATGCAGTCTAGTTCAAGTCTATAATATATGTTAGAATAAAGCAAGAGGAGGCATCTATGGAAATGACGCGCACAGGACACAAACTACAATTTATCACAATCACTTACTTTATAATGTTAAGCCTGATTCTAGGTTACATTGTTGAACTGAACCAACTTGAGGTGGGCATCATTCCAGGTATCATAATCGCTCAATATTTCATGGTTGGTCTTATGGTCCTCTTATATTTTTTCAGGACAAAATCAAAGCCAACAAGCACTTTAATGATGAATAAAATCAAAGCTCTAGATATACTGATATGTATTGGGATTGGCTTTACTGTAATGCCCCCCCTTCTAGGCTTAATCAATGTTCTGTCACAGTTCTTCGTAACCAACCAGGTAACCATGGCTATTGCAGAAACACTTAAGTATCCCTTTCTTCTTACCCTCTTCTTAACTGCTGTTACACCAGCTGTACTCGAAGAATTTTTGACAAGATCACTTATTATTTCCAACTACAAAAAACACAGTGTTCTGATTGTTTGCCTTATGAGTGGTGCATTCTTTGGCTTTGTCCATATGAACATCAATCAATTCTTATACGCTTTTGTAATGGGCTTAATCATGTGTTATGTCGTTATGATTACTAAGTCTGTCTATAGTTCAATCATCATACATTTTACCATCAATGCCACAAGCATTGTTACCTTATATGTAATGGACGCTACCTTGAGATTGTTTGATGACAGTGGCGTTCTTATGGAACAGATGATGACTGAATCTGCCAACATAACAAGTGAACAACAATTAATATCAGTGCTTGTATCTATTATTATGACTTTAGTATTCACACCATTCGCTGGTCTTTTGATTTATGCCCTACTTAACCGTCATGGTAAAGTATTTAGAGGTAGTCTGAAAACAAGAGCTGACCTCTTTATGTTAGATAAATCAGACGCCGAAGATGATAACAATGATAATTTAGAGTCCAAAAAAAAGCAGTGCCATCAAAAGAAAAGATTATGACACCGCTTTACTATTTTACCATCGCTATGTTTGCTGTCTACGCCATCATGACAGAAATTATGCTTAAATCACAAGTCTAATTACGATTCAAAGCTTGCCTCTACCATATTAATTGTGATACCCATTGAGGCGAATTTTGTTTCATATTCTGTCATAATATTACCAACAACATAATCACTGCCATGAAGGTCTCTGGTTAACTTCAACAAGTTCATACCACAGGCTTCCATTTCTTCAATGGAATAATCAAAAAGCTCATCATTGTCGGTCTTGAACTTAATCACGCCATCTTCTTTTAGAACCGTATTGTATTTCTTAAGGAAATCTCTGTAAGTGAGTCGTCTCTTATAATGACGGTCTTTTGGCCAAGGATCTGAAAAATTCAAGTATATCTGGTCGACTTCGTTTTCCTCAAACATCTCAAGAATATCTGAAGCATCATAACGCACTACATGAAGGTTATCGATACCTTCTTCTTTTTCTATCTTCTCAAGTCCCTTTACAAGAACCACAGTAAATTTCTCAAAACCAATATAGTTGATGTCTTGATTTGCTCTTGCCAAATCAATCAGAAAACCACCTTTACCCATGCCTATTTCAATATGTATAGGATTGGTGTTTCCAAAGAACTCTGACCATTTTCCCTTATGGTTCATTGGGTCCTTAATCACTTTCTCAAAGCCATCGATACGTTCGAACGCTTTCTTTACATTTCTAAGTCTCATTTGCTGCCTCCATGATAAATACTGTTATATTCGCAAAAAAAATACCCTACCACAGGTAGAATCGACACTTCGCGCTGGGTAGGACTAAGCATATTATATAATAAAAGGGGGGGGATAGTTATTACATATATAATTCTAGCATCCAATTATGTCCAAAATATGAATGCATTATTTCTTTTCTGTGTATATTTGGTCCTAAGTGTAATAGTAAAATAATTTGCACAATATGAAAGAAATTTTCACGCAACATTCTCATGATTTGTCACATGAAGCAGATGACTGTTATACTAAAAATAGACACGAATAATTGGAGGTTATTATGAGCAATAAAAGATTCTCACTAAAACGAGCCATTGTTTATATATTTGTTATTGGTTGGGCTATACCTGTTACAGCCATTATATTCTTTATAAGCTATCTGACTAACGTCAAAGCAATTGATAGCCTTAACACTTCGGTTCTTGAAAATGTTCAGAGTGCCGTTGAAGTAACCAAAAGTGGTGTGCTTGTTGGTATCGACTCCATGAATAATTCCGCTTTTGATACAGCTCTATATGAAGCCCATGTTCTAAGCTTAACCAATGAGCAGAAATCTATACTACATGACAGTGTAACATCGATTTTATCTTTCCACTTCAAAAGTAATAACCTCTTTGTTACAAGTATGGTGTATTTCATCAATGATGAGGACACCATCTATTCTATTGGTAATAGCCAAAATGAAAACACTTTGGCCCATGTTGATACCTACAAGAATACTGTTCATACAACAACCAAAAAGATAGATACAAACCTTGGTCGTAACATTAAGTTTCTCTCATATGACAACACTCTATACATGATTAGAGCTGTCCCCCCCAATGAAGACAATGAAATCTACGCTGTTATGGTCATGGAGATTGATGAAAAGCAGCTTTTTAGAGGGCTTAATTCCATTCTATGGCTAAAAGACGCCACCGTTACCATCAACAACACAGAAATAACCACTTCGGGTATTGGCGTGCCTCTCTTTAGGAACCGCGATGAGGACTCTGTGTATACAATGATTGAAGAAGGCGGTCTCCTTAGAATTCGTATCAATCAAACCATTGATCATTATGAATTGGTTTACTTAGTCTTACTCGATCGTTCTCCTATATTTGATATTTTTACCAGTCTTAGCCGAATCATCTACCCTATTGTGCTTATTATCATACTCTTATTTGTGGCACTAATAGGCATATTTATGAAGCATTTTAACAAACCCGTTGATACAATGGTTGATGCTGCGAAGAAAATTCAAGAAGGCCATCTAGGTTATCAGATTGAAGATTTGCCCTCTAGTTATGAATTTAATTACCTGACAGATAACTTCAACAAAATGTCTATGAAAACCAAATTGCATTTTGAACGCAGTAACAAAGAGCAGATTGCCCTTCATAATGAAAAAATCAAAGCCCTTCAATCACAGATTAACCCCCCCCACTTTTTGAACAATACTCTAGAGATTATTGGCTGGGAAGCAAGGGCCGCCAAAAATGACCAAATCACGATGATGATTGATGCCCTAGGCACCATGATGTCAGCAGCCATACACCGGAATGGTGAGACTTGTGGACCACTGAATGAAGAATTGGAGCTTGTAGATGCTTTCCTATTAATCACACATGTTCGAATTGGGGGGGATCGATTTATTATTGAAAAAGATATCGATACCTCCCTACTTGAAGTCTCCACACCAAAAATGATTCTACAGCCAATTGTTGAAAATGCTGTAGAAAAGGGAATGCAGTTAGATGGTAGTTTTAAGATTATTCTCAGGGTCTATAAGAAAGATGCCATGATGTTTATTGAAATTGAAAATGAAGGTGATTTCGATGAAAAAGATCAAAAAAGTATTGCCAGCTTGCTCAAATCAGACAATTATGACTCAGAAGGGATCCAAGTTGGTATAAGAAATGTCAACTACCGTTTAAAGCTGATTTATGGTGAAATTGCAGAGTTAAAGATCTTCAGGTCCAAAAATGCCACAACAATTTCACAGATAATCCTACCAATTATTGATGAATTTGGTCAATATGACTAATATTGTCAACAAACACCAACTATAGTTATTGAATGCATGTGCAAATTTCTCTATCCTTGAATTAGGCGGACAATGATACCGTCGCAAGCAGACGAATGGAGGATACAAAATGAAAAAAACTAGCTGTAATGTTACTTTTTGTTATGTTCACTATGAGTATTGCCGGTTGTGCCAAATCGGAAACGACATCAAATGATGATGGGAAATCAAATGATGAAGTAAAAGTGGAAGTTAATGACACACAAACATCTGAAGAAGTGGAAGCTATGGAAGAGGTCGAGTTGACTCTAGGTTCTTGGAGAGCTGATGATGTTGAGCAAATGAACAACCTTTTAGCTGAATACAAAAAAAAGTTGCTCCGAATGTGACAATAACATTCCAACCTACCAACCCAGCTGACTATAACGCAACCCTACGTCTACAATTAGACAGTGGCACAGGACCAGACCTAATGTATGCAAGATCTTATGCTACTGGCCAAGAATTATTCACAACAGGTTATTTTGCAGATGTTTCAGACGTGGTTGACCTAAAGGCAAATTTCTCAGCAGCCAACTTAGCACCATGGACAGCTGAGACTGGAGAAGTCTTTGCAGTGCCATTTGCCGCTGTATCACATGCTGTCTATTACAACAAAACAATCTTTGCAGACAACGGCGTTGAAGTTCCAAATACTTGGGAAGAATTCATTGCTGTATCAGAAACACTTAAGTCAAATGGTGTAACCCCCCCTCTTGCTAATGGTGTCGCAGATGAGTGGGACATACTAGAGACTTTCTTCCTTGGAATGTTACCAAACTATGTAGGTGGATCATCTGAACGTGTGAAATATGAAACAGGTGAGAAGAAATTAAATGACGATGCATTTGTAAATGCACTAACAGATATTGGGAAAGTAACAGATTACCTACCTGATGGTTATGAAGCTGTAACATACAATGACAGTCAAATCATGTTCAACACACAATCAGCTGCCATGTTCATCGATGGTTCATGGACTTTATCGGTTTATGATGATGTAGATTTTGAATGGGGGGGTGTCTTTGCAATACCAGCAGCTGAGGGTAATGATACTGCCATCTGCTTCCACCCAGATATGGCTATTACTATGAATCAAGCAAGCGCATACCCCCCCGAAGAAGCCAAAGCATTCTTGGATTGGATCGCTAGTATAGATGGTGCTATCATCGCATCACAACAACTTCCAACTGGCTTTTTCCCTATGATCAGTGTGCCAATTCCACTTGATAATGCACAGGCCAATGAATTTTTAGCACTGAATGTTGGCAAAGAAACAGATGCACGTTTTGTATGGCCAGCCATGATGGACATGTACTCACCATTTAACCAAGCAGTTATCGCTGTTATAAAAGGTGACAAGCAACCACAAGAAGCTGCTGACGAATTAGCTGCAATGCTTCCATAAACATTATTCAATCAAACACTGTTATTGGGGGGGGTATGTATGAGCATACCCCCCCCTTTTTAGGAGATATACATATGAGCAAACGCAAAACAATCAAAAGTCTAAATCCTGGTGGCTTGTACTGGGTTTGGTATTTATTGCCAGCGCTACTGGTTTATGTGGCATTTATGGCTTACCCCCCCTTACTTGATTCTATGAGAATGAGTTTATACACTTATAACAGCGGTCTCAAAGCCTTTGTAGGCTTTGATAATTTCAAAGCACTCTTTGCTGATGCACAGTATTCAAAACCTTATTGGAATGCTCTTGGCAATACAGGGGGGGTATTCTTTGCCATAAATATGCTTGTCCAAAATACCCTTGGTATGCTTTTTGCCGTCATATTAACTCAAAAGGGATTTCGCTACAACAAAATCTATCAAACCCTTATATTTATCCCTGCAACCTTGGCGGTACTGATTACAGGTTATTTGTGGAAATTAATTCTAAACCCAATCTGGGCCAAAGGTTTATGGTCTTCAATCGGACTTGAATGGTTTGCTCAACCTTGGCTTGGCAATGAGGATACTGCACTTATCTCAATCACCTTGGTCTCTTGTTGGCAGTGGGTTGGGATTCCAACTATGATGTTTACTGCTGGACTGCTTAACATCAGTGAGGACCTTTATGAAGTAGCAGATATAGAGGGTGCAAACAAATGGCAAGTCTTTAGATATATTAAGTTACCCCCCCTCTTAATGCCTGTTGTAGGTATGATTACAATCCTGACTTTTGTCAATAACTTCAACGCCTTTGACATAGTTTTTGCCATGGAGAATGTTAATGGTGCACCAGGCTTTTCAACGGACCTACTTGGGACTCTTTTCTATCGAATCGGTATTGCGGGACAACACCCAATAGGTATTCCAAATCCTGGTATGGGTGCAACAGTTGCAACCATCACTTTCCTCATATTGTCAATCGGTTCTTTGGGCGTCCTTAAGCTTACAAAATCAAGAGTGTAGTAGAAAGGTATGAAGATGAATATATTTAATCCAAAATCATTACGTATAAGAAATATGCATATAGGCTCTCACATCATACTGATTTTTTGGTCAATCATTGTCCTATTTCCTTTATGGACAATGGTCATCAATTCTTTTAAAGACCGCTTAAGTATTTACGCCAATCCCTTTGGCCTTCCAAAAGAATGGAACTTCAGCAACTTCAATGATGTTCTAACTAGCGGTGATTTCTTAAGGTACTTTGCCAACAGCCTTATAACTGTTTGTTTATCACTAGGCCTTATACTACTTGCAGGTTCACTAGCCGCCTATGCCTTAGCCCAGTGGAAGGGTAAATGGTCATCACTTTTGTTCTTATTTATTATTGCTGGAATGATGTTGCCAATCAAAATAGCCTCCATTAAGTTGTTAGAAATGGTCAGAACATTGGGCCTTCTCAACTCAATTTGGGCCTTAATTCCAATATATGTAGCCATGGGTATACCCATCTCCGTGTTTATACTCACAGAGTTCATAAGACAGATTCCAGGCGAACTGGTTGAAGCCTCCCTTGTTGATGGGGGGGCTAGCCGACTTCGCATATTCGTTCAAATCATCGCACCACTGATTAAGCCAGCATTGTCCACTGTTGGTATTTATAACTTGGTGCCACTTTGGAACGATTTGTGGTTCCCCCCCCTAATCTTAATTAATGACGAAAAAGCCAAAACACTTTTACTTGGTGTAACTAGACTCTTTGGTCAATATCAAACCGACTGGTCAAAGGTCCTTGCTGTTTTGACACTGTCCTCATTACCGGTCATCATCCTTTATCTATTTATGAGCACCCAATTTATTAAAGGCTTGACCGCTGGTGCTGTAAAAGGTTAATCTGTTAGTAGGAGGTTTGCTTATGCCTTACAAAGTTGTACTGATTGATGATGAACCACGAATTACAAAAGGACTTAGTAACAGCGTTCCATGGGACACATACAAATGTGTAGTGGTTGCTGTAGCGTCCAACGCAGAGCAAGGTCGTCAAATGATTGCCAAGCACAAGCCTAATATCATATTTACAGATATCAGTATGCCAAATGAAGATGGCTTAACTATGCTTGCTGGTTTAAAGAGCCAGTATCCAGACATGCAAGTCATCGTCCTATCTGGTTATAGTGATTTCAATTATGCTCAAAGGGCAATACGTTATGGTGTCTGTAGGTATTTGCTTAAGCCAAGTAAGATGAAAGATATTGATGAAGCTCTGAGTGAAGCAGTTTCGAGGCTAAAACCCTTAGAGGGTGAAGAATCAACCACCCATGATGCACATGTATCCAATGGCATTGTTGTCGACATTGCGCTCAAATACATCAAAGAACACTACAATGAAAGTATCACCTTACATGAGGTGGCTGACCATTGTTATGTTTCTCATTGGCATCTGTCCAAGTTACTCAATAAGAAGATTAAAAAGAGTTATAATACCTTATTAAATGAAACACGCATAGAACATGCCAAAACATTTCTTAAGGATATAAGCTTAAGTGTTAAAGAAATAAGCGATAAGGTAGGCTATAGTGATACCGCCATCTTTTCAAGAACATTCAAGCATATCACTGGTATGACTGCCAGTGACTATAGAAATCAATTGAATAAATAAGTAAGCCTATTTAAAAATGAGCAAAAAAAGAAGAGTATCCGAATTGAAGAATTCAGATACTCTCTTCTCTCTTTATGAGGGAGTAAAATATGAAGGATATTCACATCTTCAAGTAAGATATGAATAAGGGGGGGTACCTATAATATACCTCCTAAATATGATAATACTATGTAGATTTCATAACAGAATTATGAAAAATGTCTAAAAAAAATTTTTATAGTTATAAAGGAAGTCTATAAATCAAAAAAAACATAGTGTTAGCATTATATTGTCTATATTGTATACTTTATTCTTCATACTTACTATTTCTATGTTGGATATGCTATAATGGAAATACACTATGTATTGTCAGGAGGTCCATTATGAAAAAGTTTAGTTTAAAAATTATTTTACTTCTTGCAGCCGTATCTATTATCATTTCATTCGCTATTATCCTTACAAGTCTTGTCTCATTGAACAATCTAGAGAACTCTGCTACAAGCACTCACAAGATTGCACTGGACAACAATTATGATGCATCCCTAAGGTATCAAGTTGAGATTGGGGGGGCAACCATACTACAAGGACATTTTTACACAGAACAGAGTGGTGTAAACACCATGGATGATGCCAAGGCAAATGCTATTAAAGACATAGCAAGGGTAAGATTTGCGGGTAACAACAGTTTCTTTATTATGGATACAGATGGTACACTACTGGTATTTCCACAAGATCCTTCACTTGAAGGCACTAATGTTCTTGGATTGGTTTCACCAAGCGGAGAAACTTTTTTCGCTGACCTTAAGGAAGAAGTTGAGGCCAACAAGCTTAGTGGCTCATACTTTGATGTTGCTGATGTCTTTGCAACTAGCAATGCCACTGACCCAGAACAAGCAAGAGCTTACGCACTTTACCATCAAGGATTCGATTGGATTTTTGGTACCAGCGAAATAGTGGCAACACATATGGTTGCTTATGAGAACTTTGATTCCAAAATCGCCAAAATGAAGATTGGCATCGTCAACATGATGTTTATCATCTCCGTTGTCTTCTTAGTTGTTGCAATCATTGTTGCTTCAGTTGTGGGTAACCGATTTGCCAAGCAGATTAAGTTGGTCTCAAAAGCTGCCAAGCAGTTGGCCGAAGGGGGGGATTTAACCATTTCCAATGTCCAAGTCAAAGGTAGGGATGAAATCAAACAATTGGCCACCTCCTTTAACGAAAGTGTTGCTGGAATTCATGATATTGTCTGTGAAGCCAGTAGCGTTGCAAAGAATGCCAACGATTACTCCAAAGATATGAGCACTTCTATGAATGAGATTTCTCAAGGTACTTCACAGATAAACACCACGATGGAGGAACTTGCTAATGGTGTTACAAGACAAGCTCATTCAACTGAGAACATTCGTATTAAATCAGAGAATGTGATGCATGATATCAATGAAATGAAAGATGAAACCATTGAAGTTGGTAAGATATCAGAGCAAACCAAAACAGTGGTGAATTCCGGTAAAGAAACCCTAGACATTCAACAAGTCAAAATGGGTGAAAATAAAAAAGCTGCCAAAGAGACCTTCGATTCTATTTCTAACCTAACAGAAATATCCGATGAGATTGCTAGTATCGTCAATGTTATTGAAGGCATCTCCTCACAAACCACATTACTTGCCCTTAATGCAAGTATTGAAGCCGCAAGAGCAGGTGAACATGGTAAAGGATTTGCCGTTGTTGCAGATGAAATCAGGAAGCTTGCAGAAGAGACCGTCAACTCAACACAAAAGATTACAGTTATCATTCAGAATGTTAATGTGGCTGTTGATAGCTCTATTTCATCAATTGATAGTGCCAACAATGCTGTTAACGAACAGGAAGTGGCTCTAGAGCAAACCAGAGAAGCCTTTGAACAGATTATCGAATCCGTCAACCTATCCTATAAGAAGTCACTAAGTCTTGGAGAGAGTACCAATAATCTCTACTCTGAATTTGAGGTCATTAATGATGAGATTGGTGACATAGCCGCTGTTGCAGAAGAATCCTCCGCTGCAGTTGAGGAAGTTTCAGCAACTACCCTTGAGCAGTCCGATGGTGTTTCAAGTGTTAATGATATGGCACATCGCTTAACTGAGATTACGGAAGAATTGATTGCTGCTATGGAACGTTTTATCGTATAAGTACCTAATACGTATTACTAATAATTGAACATTCAATAAGGGGGGGCGGTCTCCAAAGTCTAACGACTAAGAAGACATGCCCCCCCTTTAATATTTAAGCTTATATATTCATTTGTAATAATCTCATCAGTTACAAAGTCTTTAATCAGTTGCTAAGTCTTTGATAAGGCACCCATAGGTATTTACCAACATCAATGGCGTCCATATGGTCATTCGGATCTACGTCTCTCGCCAAGTAATAAGCAATCTGTATAATGCCTTGGCCTTGTTTAGTGCCATCGTTTAGAACTGTCCCAATCATGTCTCTCTCTTTGACCGCCTTAACTGCTACTGCTATGGCATCTACGCCAACTGTTGGTATAATATCCATACCTGAGACTTTCATGGCATCAATAGCCCCCCCTATGGCCATGGCATCATTGTTTGAGATGACAAGCTCAATCTCGTCTCCAAAGATCTCAAGCCAATTAGCCATCTTATCTTTGGCTTCTTCTCTTTGCCAATTGGCCGTATCTTTGGCAAGTTCTTCAAGGACTATACCGCTAGATTCAGTAGATGAGATACTGCCCTGTGATCTTAAGATAGCATCTTGATGACCTACTTGTCCTTGTAACATAACATATTGGATGATGCCATCTTCATTCTTATCCGCCTGAGGGTTCTCGGCCATATAATCACTAATAATCTGACCTTGAATTTCACCAGCTTGCTCACCCTTTGTCCCAACATAATAGATGCGGTTCCACCTAGCCATATCTTCCTGAACAGGTTGTCTGTTAAAGAAGACAATGGGTATGTTGGCCTCTTTTGCTGAAGCAATGACCTTTGAAGCCTCACTTCGATCAACAAGATTCACACATAGGGCATCATAGTCATTCTCGATGAATTGCTGTAGTTGGTCAAACTGAATGTCCTGTTGATTCTTACCATCAACAAACTCAAAGACAATATCCACTTTGCCCTCTTCCTTGATACGGTCTACTTCATCTTCCATAGCCGACATCATAGTCTGCATGAATTGGTCATCATAGCGGTACATCATGACGGCAACCTTCAATGTGGAATCGTCAAATTCAACGTCGGTGCCGGTTCCAACCCTAGAACAGCCTGATATTAGTATAACAATTAGTAAATATAATAGAACTTTTAGGTTACCTCTCATTTTGCAACCACCTTTTCTAATAAGCTTTTCTATATCATACCATAAACCACAAATAAGTAGAAAAGCGGCATGCCGCTTTTCTACTTTCTGGGGGGGGATAGATTTATTTCTAATGAAAAAAACATGTATAAGTAATTGTTTATTTACTTCTTCTTGCTATGCTTTCTTGAGTCAATCGCAACAGCTGAAATAATAATAAGACCTTTGATGATAAATTGCATATATGGATTTACACCAATAAATGAAAGTCCGTATGCAATAACCTGGAATATAAGTACACCAGTTACAACACCTGATACTGAACCAATACCACCATTGAATGACAAACCACCAACGATACATGCAGAGATTGCATCAAGTTCGTACATGTTACCAGTATTGTTAGTTGCAGAACCGATTCTGGCAGCCTCTAGTGAACCACCAAGTCCATATAAAAGACCTGCAATTGTATAGATAAGAATTGTGTATTTTGTGACGTTTACACCTGATACCATGGCTGCTTCTTTGTTACCACCGATAGCGAAGATATTCTTACCAAAACGTGTTTTACGCCATAGAATCCAAACAAGAATCGTCACAATCGTTGCATAGATTATCAAGTACGGTATATTGATTGGACCTAGATTTAATGATCCTTGAGCAAATCTCATGAAATCTTTATCAAGACCACCAATTGGTTGAGCACCATATGGAGGACGGTCATAATATGTTGAGTTAACACCATATACGATGACCATCATACCAAGTGTTGCTATGAATGGGTCAACGTTTAGTTTAGCAACAACAAAACCGTTAATTGTAGAAAATATTGCGGTTACACACATAACAATCAAAATAGGAATAAAGATGTTAAGGGCTGGTAGGTCAGGGTACATTCTGTAATCATAGTCAATATCTTGTAGTAGGGAAGCACTGATAACAGCAGCTAGACCAACTTGACGACCAAGTGAAAGGTCAGTACCTTTTGCTACGATAATACCACCAACACCAAGTGCCATAATAACCCTTGTTGATGCTTGTGCCAATATGTTCTTAAAGTTACGAATAGATATAAAGTCAGGTGAGATGATAATGATGACAATCAATAATGCGACCAATACCAGATATATTGCGTTATCCATCATCCACTGTAATACTTGCTCTTTAGTAAATCTTTTTTTAGCTAATTCCATTTTTTCATCTCCTTTATAAGTACATAGCCGTTAGTCGTAAAATTTCTTCTTGAGTTGTTGTTTTTGAATCAACAATTCCTGCAACACGACCATTACTCATAACGAGTATTCGGTCAGTAACCCCCCCTAATAGTTCAGGCATTTCAGACGACACCATAATAACACCTTTATCATTATGGGCCATTTCTATCATTAGTTCGTATATATCGTATTTGGCACCAACATCAATACCTCTAGTTGGTTCGTCAAGCAGTAGAATTTCCGGCTCAGTCAACAACCAACGTCCAAGAATAACTTTTTGTTGGTTACCACCTGATAGTGTGGCTATCTTTGTTTTTTGACCTGGCGTCTTGACAGACAGTGAATCAATTACCCAGTCAGTGTCTTTTGTCATTTGCTTTTCAGCTAGGAAACCGTACTTGACATATTTACCAATATTGGCAATAACAGAGTTAAATAGAATGTCCGCTACACCAAAGATTCCTGTCTTACGACGTTCTTCTGTAACAAGTGCGAACCCATTATCTATGGCCATTTTAGGTGACTTATTATGAATTTCCTTACCATGAAGGAATATTTTACCTTCTTTTTTATGCCTTGCACCAAAGATTGTTTCTATAAGTTCTGTTCTTCTTGATCCAACAAGTCCTGCAACACCAAGTATTTCACCTTTCTTAAGTTCAAAAGATGCATCAATAACAGATGGCATTACTGTAGCAGTTAGATTTTCAACTTTCAATATAACCTCAGAAGGATTGTTATTCTTTTGAGGGAAACGGTTTGTTAAGTCACGACCAACCATCAAGCTTATGATTTTGTCAGTTGTGATTTCATGAGAATTATGGGTAGCTATATACTTTCCATCTCTCATAATGGTTACTTCATCCGAAATCTCTAGAATCTCTTCCATCTTATGGGAGATATAGATAATGCCAACTCCATCTTCTCTAAGGGCTCTTATGATCTTAAATAAATGTCCAACCTCTTTTTCTGTTAATGAAGATGTTGGTTCATCCATTACAATAATTCTTGAATCGTAAGATACTGCTTTGGCAATCTCTGCCATTTGAGCTTCGGATACAGATAATTGTCTTACTTTTTGTCTTGGATCAAGCCTTATATCCAGTCTTTCAAATATCTCTTTGGTATCTTTGTACATTTTCTCTTCATCAATGAAGATTCCTTTTTCTGGAAAACGACCTAACCAAATGTTGTCCATAATTCTTGTATCTTGTACTTGGTTAAGTTCTTGATGGACCATGGACACACCATGATCGAGCGCTTGTTTGGCAGAGTCAAACTTTACTTTGTCTCCATTTAGAAGAATCTCTCCTGAATCCTCATGGAAGATTCCAAACAAACATTTCATCAACGTTGATTTCCCTGCACCATTTTCGCCCATCAAAGCATGCACAGTTCCTGCTCTTAGATTGAGTTGAACATCATCAAGGGCTTTTACACCAGGAAATTGCTTGTTCATGCCTTTCATCTGGAGAACAAATGGTTTTGCTTCTAATTGCTTAGTCAAATCTGACATAATCATCCTCCTATACTAGCTGTAACTTTCGATAATTTACTCATTCACATATGATTTTGTTACTCTCTTCTACCCCCCCATTTAATCATCGATAAATGACTAAATTATCTCTGTAAATTCAATCGTCATTTGTAAAAATTCATTACAATGCCAAAGACAAAGTCTTTGGCATTGCATGAACTATTTATTTTAGTTATTAATCCTATTCGTAAGCTTTCTTAGCGAAGTCAAGGTTGTCCATTGTTACTGCTACATAAGCAACACGTACTGATTTACTTGCATCAAGTGTCCAGTCAGTTCCTTCTGTTGGCTCTTTACCTTCAGCTACGTTCTCAGCAAGCTCGATTGTTGCACGACCTTGGTTAGCAGCGTCATTAAGAACTGTACCAACCATAGTACCTTCTTCAATCTTAGTAAGTACGTCTGGGATAGCATCAACACCAACGATTGGCATGAATTTGTCTCCAGTGAAGTAACCTTCTGCTTGAAGTGATGAAACAGCACCAAGTGCCATACCGTCATTGTTAGCTACAACGAACTCAATAGCGTCGCCATGCTTTGATAACCATGTGTCCATAAGCTCTTTAGCTTTAACTGTATCCCACATAGCAGTTTGAAGCTCAAGTTCTTCAGTTTCAATTCCAGCTTCGTTCACTGTTTGAATTGAGAAGTCGTTCTTGCTTCTGCATCTGGATGTCCAGGTTCACCTTTAAGAAGTACATATTGCATAACGCCGTCGCCATTTGTATCCCAATCAGGATTAGCAGCCCATGCATCAGCAATTAATTCACCTTGGATAACACCAGCTTCAGCTGAGTTAGTTCCAACATACCAACATTTTTCATAGCTATCAAGATCAGCTTGTGATGGCTCTTTGTTAAAGAATACAACTGGAATGTCTTCTTCTTTAGCTTTTGCGATAACCGCTGACGCCGCTTGTGGGTCAACAAGGTTGATAGCTAATGAGTCAACACCTTTTGATAACATAAGCTCAACTTGCTCGTTTTGCTTAGCTTGGTCGTTTTGTGAGTCATTCATTGTAACTTCTGTTGCTGGGTCAGCAGCATTTTGAATCGCTCTTCTTACAAATGACATAAAGTTGTCATCATACTTATAAATTGTTACTCCGACTTTTGTGATTCCGTCATCTTTCTTCCCACATGCTGTTAACATTCCTGCAGTTAAGATAACAATTAGAGTTAATACTAATAGTTTTTTTTCATTTGGTAAAACCCTCCTATACTTTCTTTGGTTTCTTGATTACGAAATTCATTATAACCAATGAAATTCTCTCATGAGATAGATATTCTACGGTGAATTATCGATATTCAAACATTTCAACAAGCCATCATAGAATTTCTATGCTTTATTGGTGATTATGCTAAGAATTTCGATAGGAATTAAAAAAAGCGCCTATAAAAAACAAAGAATTTTGTCTTTTATAGGTGCTTTTAACCAATAAATATGTCAGAATTGTGACAAGCCTATAGGCTATTTGCTTGTTAATCTCTTACTTGATAGGGAATAAAACCATTTGTGATTTTTTATCAAATAAATTATCACTTGTTACAATATAAGGATCCACATCAATGGAAGTCATTATATCTCTATCCTCTATATAGCCAACCATTTGTTTAACTGTTAGGTAGCCCATATTGAAATAATTCTGGGCAACAACGCCGTCCACAATGCCTCTATCAATTTTTGAAGCAATTGTTTCTGATATATCAATACCAAATACAGACACATTGGCATCGTTTAGGTCAACTGCTTCACTGATCCCTGTAGTTGTTACCAAATCCATCCCAACAATGACTTCTACCTTGGATGCCACCAGTATTGCCTCTACCACTTTAACAACTGAGTAGGCATCTTTGGCACTGGTATAAGTACTAGAGAGATTAATTTGACTATTTTTGTCCATATAAGATCTAAAGCCCTCTTCACGCAGTTGCAAATTAGGGTCCTCGCCATCAACTGTGACCACTGCCACACTACCGTATAGACCATATTGATCTATTACAAGCTTAGCTAAGGCTTCTCCTGTAGCATAGTGATTCGTTCCCACGTATTCTATCAAGCCAAGATGTGAAACTGGTGTTACAGTACTGATGACAGGTATGCCAGAATCTACCGCATCAACTATTGAAGCACTGAGCTCATAAGCATCAATAGGCGCTAGGATGATACCATCTGTTCCTTGGGTCCTTGAATCTTCTACCAAACCAATCTGGGCATCAAAAGCTTTTTCATAGTCTGGTGCAAGTAGTTTTAGCTCTAGGCCAAATTCACTGGCTGCAGCTTTGGCGCCTGAAATAATACGTTCCCATTCTTCACCGTATTTCGCTTCTGTGATTAGGGTTATATGGGTTTGGTTTTCTTTGGCAAAATTCCACCTAATATCATTGAAGATTAACAAGGCTACAAACAAGGTTATTAGGACAAGAAAAACAACCAGTCTTGATTTACTCATCTGCTTCACCTCCAACATAAGGTATACGAATCTCTACAATGGTTCCAACCTCAATCTCACTTTCAATCCAAATGCCATACTCTTTACCGTATCTTATCTTGATTCTCTCATCCACATTCCGAACACCAACCCCCCCACTACCTTGGTGTGGTTCTGGGATAAAGTCTTCCTTATACAATAATTTATTCACTGTGCCATCATCCATTCCAAGACCATTGTCTTTTATCTCAAAGACTAGGAATGGTCCATCCACGTAAACCCTTATCCGTATCATACCTTCATCCACCATATATTCAATGCCATGGTAGATGGCATTTTCAATAATAGGTTGCAAAATTAGTTTGGGCGTTGGATGATCCAAATAAATATCGTCCACATCTATATGGAAGGTAAACTTATCTTTATACCTGATTTTTTTGTATGAGTAAGTAATTCTTGGCATGTTCGATTTCTTCGCGTACTGTGATAATGTTACGTCCTTTACTAATACTAATTCTAAAGAGCCTTGCAAGGGCTGTAACCATATCCACCACTTCTTCATTAAGGTTACTCTCAGCCATCCACATAATAGAGTCCAGAGTATTGTAAAGAAAGTGAGGGTTGATTTGAGCTTGAAGGGCATTAAGTTCACTAATACGTTTGGCTTCATGCTCTTGCTTGTTCTCCTCCACCAATTCTTTAACTGTCTGAACCATTACATTAAAGGACTTACCTAGTTCAACAACTTCCTTTTCACCATTTTCAAGATCAATTTGAGTTTCAAGGTCACCCATCTGTACCTTGTGCATTTGTTTTTCAAGTTCTTTGATTGGATGGGTAATCCTTCCAGATATGTACCATGATAAAAGTATAATAATCACAAGAATAAGGGGGGGTATAGCTGCTATTACCTCTTGGGCAATCCTTGAGTTACTTTCGTATATGTCCTTGATATAAGTAACACCGACCAAATTCCAATCGACAAAACTAACAGGTTTGTTGATTGTCAGTATTTCATCTGCCCTGGAAGATTTAGCTTCTTTGGTCACACCTGCAAGTGGTGCTGTGACTATTTCATCTTTATAGCCTGAATATATAAGGGCTTGTTGGGGGGGATGATAGATGATCTCGTCATCAGAATTAGTGATAAAGACATAACCACTCCCCCCCCAAGGTTTAAGTTATTACAGATTTCATCAAGAGCGTTGATGGAAATGTCCACCTTGAGAATACCAGTTTTTTTTCCGACCCATTTCAGTCATATCAATGGTTCTATAGATGGATATAACCCAGTCATGGTTGCCATAATGGAGGTTCTGTACATGGGGGGGCTCTGAAATGTGGTACAAAGTGTTGCCCCCCCCAACCAGGTCTTCATACCATTCTTCATCTGCAAGAGAATAACCTTCTTTGATTTCAAGTTCTGGTATAGAATTGATAACACTGCCATTAATTGAGGCAATACTAATAGAACTAATATCATTCCTTGTTGAATAATAGACATTAAGTTCTGCCAAAGTGTCATTATTGAGTTCTCCGCCCTGGGCACCAATAAGGGCGCCAACATCATTGTTGACCTTGATGCCACTCTCAATATACTCTTCTATATTAATACGAACTTGTTCCATGATTTGGTCTGCAAATATTTCTGAATTACCGACCAACTGTTTTGCGTATTTGGAATAAACTGAGAATCCTGTATAAGTCATAGGTAATATGGACACCACAATACAAGCAACTGCAATTAGGAATTGTAGACTATAGAGTTTGAACACTCTATTCTTAATGGTCTCATTACCAATCACATCACTGTTAATCAGTTTATTTTTGAATATCTTGTTTTTTTTGAAAAAACTGTTTCACAATGTTTTTCATATATTAACCTTCACTAAGGGATTTTTTTTGTAACCAGTAGGGGGGGATAAATCAACCACTTTCTTGAAGCAAAAAGAAAAATAATTGGCGGATGAGAAGCCAACTTCCATAGCAATCTCAAAGTTTTTCATATCCGTCGACGACAAAAGTTCCTTAGCCTTCTCAATACGGTAATTAGCTAAGTAATTCATAAAGGCTGTACTGGTTTCCTTCTTAAACATGCTGGAAAAATAGTTGGGACTATAATGAAGGTGGGCACTGATTTTCTCAATGTTAAGTTCCCAGTCTTTATAGTTTTCATCTACATAAGCCATGGCTCTATCAACCAAACCACTATTGGTTGTCATTCTGGTATTGGTTGCTTGATTCATAATAGCATTACCAAATTCAATGAACTTGTGTTGTTTGAAAGTTAGGCCTTCACTTTGGTCAAGGAGCTTTAAAAGTTCTGGGTCTTTGAAGAACAATTCATTGGCATCAATGTCCACCTCTTTTGATGACCTGGTAAGAACAGAGAAGAGCTCAAGCAAATACATCTGATAATGGTCACTTTCAAGTTGGCTTAATTTGTTAAAGGTTTCTTCAATAAAGAGATTGTATTCTTCACTGGCCCCCCCAGTTTTGAGCATACGTCTCAGTTGTCTTTGATCTGTCTCACCAAGCTCCATGTCTGTAATATTGGTGCGCTCAAGGTCGCCAATATAGATCACTTGATTGGTCCCGATGGACAACTTATAGTCGCAAGCATTTCTAGCACCACGCATTGATTGATACAAGTGGTTCAAGTCATGACAAACATGACCACAACCAATGGTCACTGTAAATGGAAGGAACTTCTCTGTAGCTTGTCTCACTTTTTCCAGTTTATCCATATGATTTGAAACAAAACTTTTTGCCTGACTCGGGTCCGAACCTGTAATAATAACCACTTCATTCTTGGTTAAGAAGTAGGTACCAAGACCAAATGTTTCATCCGCTTCTTGTATGACATCAAGGAGGGCAATTTTCTTAAGCTCAATATCACTGATCTGTGAACGGTTCTCATAGACCCTATCAATCTGTACCACGCTGACAAGATAAGCGTCACCCTCCAAATTAATTTCATAATACTTAAGCCATTCACTGGCATCGTTTTCCAGTTCATCATCAAATACCAAACTCTCAAGAAACTTATTACGCATCAATTCATAGCTGCGTTCATAATGTCTTTTAAGTCGATCCACATTTCTCTTAAGTTCAATTTCCTCATCAATACGGGATTTAACTTCCTCTAAAATCTTAATCAGCTCTTTTGAAGATATTGGCTTTAGAATATAGTTCATTATATGAAGGTCTATACCTTTTTTGGCGTATTCAAATTCATCAAAACCCGTTAACACAATGATTTTTGTAAAGGGGGGGTATTTGCTTAAGATTGCTTCTGACAGTTCAAGGCCATTCATAAAAGGCATTTTGATATCTGTAATGACAACATCTGGTTTGTGGAGTTCAAAAAGCTCCAATGCTTCACTACCATTTTCTGCTTCACACACTATCTCAAAGCCATATTGCTGCCAGTCAATCTTATTGATTACCTGGTGTCTAACAATATCTTCATCATCTACCAACATTAATTTATACATATGGGATCTCCTTCAAAGATAAATTCATTTAGGAATGATTCACACTTAGGTCTATTATAACATCAAAGTTTTTGGGGGGGTCAAAATAATCTAACATATAATGAGAATTTTGATGAAAGGTCATTGAATAACGATGAAAAACCACCCAAAGGTGGTTTATAATCATAGGTCAATATTTATACGGCAGTAGAAAACAATAAGCGTAATAATCTATCTTTTTCAGCGTTCATTTCATCAAAGGCCCTAAGCACTGCCAACTGACTTGATTTATTCAGATTATATAATTCATGGCAATAACCAATGGCTGCTCTGGCTATATGTCGGTCAATTTTTCCTTGTTCAATTAATTTCTCAAGGAGACTAGCCAGTTCTTCTTTGTTAACTTGGTCACGGTAGGGCCTTTTCTCTGTCATTGCAGTAAAGATATCCGCCACAGTCAGAAGCTTGCTCTCTGTGCTTAACTTATCAACCTGTAGTCTAAAAGGATAACCTTGACCATCCGTCAACTCATGGTGATAGGCAGCTATATCTCTTATGTAACTCAGACCATCAATACTGTCAAGTATATGGAAGGTATAATATGGATGTTGGCGTATCAGGTTATACTCGTCTAAGTTAAGCTTATCTGGTTTGTCTAGGATTTCATAAGGAATCATTAACTTGCCAATATCATGGTAATAACCAGATATTTCCATAATATCCGCTTTGTCTTCAGGCATACCACATATAACCGCTAACTCTTTGGCTACGGCTGCAACACCAATTGAGTGGCTTGCTGTATAACGGCTTCGAAAATCAATGCTATAAATAAACATTTTGGTGAAATCCATAAAGGTATTATAATCAATGTTCTGTTTGCTTGCTTCCACGCATTTTTTTTATAATACCAAGCTTATTCTCTGTGATAATGTTGAGCCAAAAATAGTCAAATGACCTTAGTTGTGACAAAGCTTTTACATAGGTAGGGTTAAATAGTTTGCCCGATTCATTTTCAACTGCATTGAATATACCCTCTACTCTTGAGAGCACATTGCTATGACCTGTTAATATCAACACAGACACGCGGTCTGCCAGAAATATCAACTGTGCCAACATTGCTATTTTAGGCTCTACATCCTTAAAGCCATCTCCATTGTTGTAGTATGTATGATGATACCTAATTGCCTCTGAGATTTCACTGTAAAAACTAATCTCTTTTAACAATAAGTAACCGGTTATTGAATGCTCGTCCACATTCTCTACTTCAAAAGATACCATTCTGTTTCTTTCATTCTCTTTGAAAGCCCCCCCAATATCATGAACTAAGGCTAACATTACAAGCTCTTTAATAGTAGTTTCGCTAAGGCCAATAACATGACCAAGTTCATAGCAAATGTAGGCCACTTGTGCATGGTGGTCTGTAAGACGTTTATCCACAAGATTAAGGGCCTGTGAGAAAGCTATCAACATATCTTCAAATGTCACATGAATTTTTTTCATCAAAAAAGGACATAATAACCTCCTAAGTTATGAGTATGTCCCCCCCCTTAATATAGCCGAATGACTACTACGTGTATTCTGTTTACAACTCTATCATAAGAGTATGTCTTTTAAGTGTTTTTAGTCTTCTTCTACAAGATAACCTTTGACACGCATTTCTGATTCAATGTCATCTAGAATTGCTTCAGTATCTGCTTCTACTGTATGGTAGTGTGCCCCCCCATGAGTTAATGACATCAGTGGCACAAATTCATTGGCCTTGGCACGCTTAAGAAAATCTGATACTTGTCGTCTTGAACCCAAATGTAAATCAACAGAAATCTCACCGTAAATCGCATGGTCCACTATAGTGTTAAGCAAGTGACCGCCGTTGTCTACAATCACAAGTAACTCGTCTTCAATCTCATCATCTGGATGGTTAACACAAAAAAACCCTTTTACATGTGTTACTCTTAATTTTGTAAGTCATATAACCATCTGCTGTGGATATAATCTTATGCCCTTGGGCTCTTAGTAAAGCCACATCTTGTACGATGACCTGGCGACTTACTTCAAATAGTTTGGATAGTATTGTACCTGTTAATGGTCCATTACTGTCATTCAGTTTCTCTAGTATGCCTTCTCTTCTTTCTGCTCCGTCCATTCTTTGCCTCCTCAAACCGTAATATCTCTATGGCATTATTATAGCATAATTCTAATTCCTGAAAAGTCAAACAGGAATATTAATGACAAACTTCACACCATTTTCTATGTTTTTGGCCCAAAAGGTCATTTTGTGGACTTCAAATACCTTGGATGCTACAGCAAGACCTATACCAGTCCCTTCTTTACCTTCACTATTTTTACCTTTAAAAAAAGCTGGTAAATATTTGGGCTATTTCCTCTTGAGCTATGTGTGGCCCTTCGTTCTCAATAGAAACTGTCACCATATTATCTGCATTTTTGGCTTCAAATATGATAGCCGATTCTTTATTGGCATATTTCTTGGCATTGTTTAGAATATTACGAAATGCCTGTTCTAACTTCATTCGGTCCCCCCCTCTATATTTGATACACTCATCAAGTGGGATATAATTCAGTGATAAATCTGAATGGTTGAGCAGAGTCTGATAGTCTTGATTAAGGTGGTCAAAGAAATCACATAAATCAAATACTTCAGCATTGACTTTGAAAGTCCCAGCTTCAAGTTCTGAAAGCTGTAATAGGTCTTTGATCATCTTACTCATCTTATCGCTTTCCTCAAAAATAATCTGGTAATACTCCTTACGTTCTTCATCAGAATCTACCACACCGTCCTCAAGGGCTTCGATATAGCCATGAATAATGGATAAAGGTGTCTGAAGTTCATGAGATACCTGTGCCACAAATTCTTTTCTAAGCTTATCCAGCTGCTTTTCCTTGCTGAGTTCATAGGTCAATGCCTCAATGGTCGTATCAAGTCTTTCTGTTAAATTGTTAAAGGTATCACCTAGGGTTCCTATCTCATCTTTTCGACCACCTTCATAACGTATATCAAACTTGAGCTGTCGTATTTGTTCTGCCATTTCAGTTAAGTCTTTAATAGGCTTTGTCATATTGGAGGAAACAATGGCTGCTATAATAATAGCTGTCACAAAAACAATCACTGCAAGGTATAATAAGAAGACATTCATGACTTCAATGGTATGTTCAATGGCTGTAATCGGAATTTGAAGTATAGCAATGGTGTTATTGGGCAACTGCTCATAGTAAACCAGCCATCTTGTATCCTTAACGGGATAATTTGTCTCAAGAATATGAGCTTGTACATCACCCATATCCAGTTGATTAATGACAACACCTTCTGAGTACTTCTGGACATCTTCATCTGATATGACAATGCCAGTATCCACATCATATAAGTTTATTTTGCCTTCAAAATGATAGCCAAGGTACTCAAGTCCTCAATAAACTCTAAAGTTGTATCACTAACAGCCATACTGTTCTTAATTTGTACCACTGTTTTTTGCATTGTTTCCACTTTTTGCTTATAGTAATAAGTTTCAATAAAGAATTCCATACCTATAAACATAAAGGCAAATATCAATATAACTAGGCCAAGGAAAGCCACCATGAATTTTCCATATAATGTCTTCATTTATTGCCAACTCTCATTCTATTAATTTTCTTCAAATCGATAACCAACACCGCGTACCGTCTGAATACGTTCGCCTTCTGGTCCAAGTTTTTTTTCCTAAGTCTTTTAATCACTGTATCCACTGTTCTGTCATCGCCAAAATAGTCAAAGCCCCCCCAAACTCTATTAAGGATTTGCTCTCTAGAAAGGGCTTGGTTTGGGTTATCTACGAAATACATAAGACAATCATACTCTTTTGGGCTAAAGGTCATATCCACACCTTCGATCAAGATTCTTCTAGCAGCTGTATCGATGGATAATGCACCAAAAGAAAGCTTCTCACTTGTGGCTGTCACATTGGTTCTCTTTAGCAAAGCTTTGATTCTAGCCATTAATTCTCTTGTTGAAAAAGGTTTGGTCACATAATCATCTATACCAAGGTTGAAGCCATGCAATTTATCGTCTTCTTCTGACCTGGCTGTAAGCATAATAATGGGCACTTGGCTTTTGTAACGTACTTCTTTGGCCACTTCAAAGCCATTTTTGTGTGGCATCATGACATCTAGAATCATCAAATCAATGGTCTGGGCATCAAAGACTTCAAGAGCTTCAAGACCATCGGCCGCTTCAAAAACATTGTAACCCTCGAGAGACAAATACTTGCGGATCAAGTTCCTAAGTTTCTCTTCATCCTCAACAATCAATATGTTTATTTGATACATACAATCACTTCCATTCTCTATATATTTAGGGACAAGTAAGCCCTTACTTTACTTTCTTCATTTAACATGGATAAAGCATATCAAATCTTTGTGACAAAATCATGTCGTATCAATTGAACCTTAGCCCAGTTTTTGTTAGAATAAGGTAACTCTAAAAGAGGAGGTGCACCAATGAAGTTTGTAAGGCAATACTGGGATTCAACCCTTCTAATGGCATTGACCTGGTGTATACTTAATGGAGATTTTACAATTACGACCATCGCTTCTGGATTTATAGCCGCTGGCATTACTGTTTTCTTGGTTCGAATGCTTTTTTCCGATAATGATGATATTAAGAATTACCGTATTCAACCATACCTACTTATATGGTTTATTGTTGTACTATTCTACCATATTGTCAAATCAGGTATTGCTACATCCTTTGCTATATTCAGACATCAAGTCAGCCCCCCCGTGGTGGTTGAACTAGATAACCGCATACATAACCATTGGTTCCAATGTTTGGTTGCCAACAGCATAACCTTAACACCTGGGACTGTTACCATAGACAAAACAGACCATAAGCTCAAAGTACTTTGGCTCTACCCTACCACTGATAATAAAGAGGAACAGGCCAAAGTTATTTTTGGTGCATTCGAAAGTATCCTAAAAAGAGGTGACTTTAATCGATGATTTATTTAATGTATATATTGCTCCTATTATCTCTATTCACTATAGCCAGAATCATTGTTGGGCCTAGTGTTTGGGACAGGATCCTCGGTTTCAACCTGTTTTCTGCCAAATTCATTATGATTATTCTGCTTTACAGTGTCATTTATGAGAGAGATAGTTTTATTGACATTGCCTTTGTCTATGTCTTACTTGGCTTTATTAGTATTGTATTTATTACCAGATTCATACAGAGAAAGGGGGGGAACATATAATGACCTATTATGAAATCATTGGACTTCTCCTTATTGGTGCTGGGACCATCTTTGCTATCATTGGCACTTTTGGCATATACTACTACAAAGATTTCTACACTAGGGCAAGCCTTGCTTCATTAATTGACAGTACAGGTTTCTTATTTATAACATTTGGAGTCATAGTCCACGAAGGTTTCTCAAGCGTTTCCTTAAAAGTTCTTTTTCTAATCATATTGGTATTGCTTTTGAACCCTCTGGCTAATCACTACATTGTACGTGGCGCTCATATGAGTGGTCACAGACCTGGGAGGGAGCGTTAATATGCTATATATTGTTCTAATTCTGATGATTATATTTGCCATTGCTTCCATACAGTCTGAGAGTCTGAGACATTCAGTCATTTATCTGTGTGTCTTTTCCTTGTTATGTTCTTTCGCCTATGCACTTTATCAGGCACCTGATGTTGCCATTGCTGAAGCTGCAATTGGCTGTACTTTATCCACTGTCTTATACCTAGTTGCCATCAAGAAATACCGGGTCTTTAGGGTTTACTACTCAAACCAAGTTGATATTTTGGAAAAAAATCCCTGAAACCAACATCTTGAGGGCCAACCTAGTTACAATGATGGATGGTTATCTTCAAGAGCTGGAGCTGGAACTTGACTTAATCCATACCAAACATAAGTTTGATGAGATTGATGGTCTCCATGAATATGATGTTATCGTGGAGCATACCAACGAAGGTGTAAGGATGTATGGTTCACAGTCCAATTACCTTTACGATGGCTTAACCTCCTATCTAATTGAACACAACGCATTTGACATTGAATACGAGTATATCCTTGAAGAGGACGGTGATGAACTTCTATGAGACGTAAAGTCACACTAGTCTTTGTTAGCATCATTTTTATAATGATTATGAGCATACAAATAACACCCATCGAATCTAGTAAGGATTTATTTCATTATTACGTTGATCATTTCCAAGCTGATACAGGTGCTGAGAATGCCGTTACGGCCATTTACCTTAATTACCGTCTCTTTGACACTTTTTTTTGAAACCTTGCTCCTATTGGTTTCAGTTATTGGTATCATATATTTTTCAAGACATGAAGGAGATAACTGATGCAAAAACACTCTGAACTGTTTGCTCAAACAATGGGTCTTGTTTACCCTTTGATCATATTATATGGTCTCTATATTATTTACAACGGTCATATAAGTCCAGGTGGTGGCTTCCAAGGTGGTGCCATATTATCAGCTGCCTTTACCATACATTATCTGACTACCGACAATAAAAATGTCAGCTTGCACTTTCTCAATCAAATTGAGAAAACCCTTTACTTGCTGCTGATTGTGAGCGGCATCTTGTTGGTATTTTATATGAACCAATCCTTGTCCATCTACCAAAAGCAAATATACCTGGTAGTGATGAACTCACTTATTGGCATCAAGGTAGCATGTGGTCTTACTGTTGTATTCTTTAGATTTGTTTTATTTGAAAGCAGGTGATTGTATGAAACTAATCAGTGGCGAAACCTTCGCGATTGCACTATTCCTCATTGGCATATACGGTTTATTGGCAAGACGTAATATTATCAAGACAGTGATTTCCCTTGGTATCATCCAGTCAGCCATAATACTTTTTTTTCCTAACCATTAATTATGAACCCGGCTTGATACCACCTATTGGTGATGTGACCAGCCAAACTTCCGTAGACCCAATTCCTCAAGCACTTATGATTACAGCCATCGTTATCGGTGTTGCTGTTACAGCAGTGAGTTTGACCATGTTTATTAGTCTTTACCACCATTATGGTACAACGAATTGGCTCAAGGTAATTAACAAACGAAGAGACGACTTCTAAGAGAGAGAGATTCCCATGTTCCTATTTTGGCTTATATTGCTACCAATACTAATGGCCCTTGTTGGCTACATTACCAAGGGCAAACATATTGCCGCTTTTTTTTATCACTGTCCAAAGTGCCTTACTTGCTATAGCCATCTATTTATTGGTTCAAGTGCGATTATACGGCCCTATTTCTAGCGCTCTTGGTGACTATGACCGTTGGTTAAGCATTAACCTGGTTGGGGGGGATGAAATCAGCCTTCTATTTGTGGTGCTTACATGCTTTTTGTTTCTAGCAATGCTTGTTTTCAACTATCATAAACATTATATGAACCCATTATTTCTCTTCTTGTTTCTTGTATTAGAAGGTTTAATTAATGCTATTTTCCTGTCCTATGATCTTTTTGACCTTTACGCCCTTGTAGAGGTGTCTACTATAACTGTTAGTATACTAATTATGTTCAAACGTGATAGCCAGTCAATCTATGATGGTATGGTATATCTCCTAACTAATCTTGTTTCCATGACCTTCTTTGTACTGGGCATAGGTTACGTTTATAAGTTATTTGGCTCTCTAGACTTATTAGTCATCAAAGATTCCATGGATTCAGTTGTAGATACCAGGCAACTGATTTTGCCCTATTCTTTACTGATAACGGCTATTGGACTCAAGTCAGCCGTCATGCCTCTTTTTTCCTGGCTTCCAAGAGCTCATGGTACACCAGCTGCTCCTTCAATTGTCTCGGCCATCCTTTCAGGTTTGTACGTCAAAGGTGGTGTCTATCTTTTCATTAGATTTCAAGACACCTTTTCAAGCCAGCTTGATACCTCAAATATTTTCTTAATTCTCGGCTTCTTAACTGCAGTTATCGGCTTCATCTTCGCATTATCCCAAACAGACATTAAGCTTATATTGGCTTATCATACAGTCAGCCAAATTGGATTGATTATATTTGGACTTTCCCTTAATTCAGATTATAGCTATTACGGGTCTATCTACCACATACTCAACCATGCTGTTTTTAAGTCCACCCTATTTCTGACTGCTGGAATGATTATAGAGGAGTATGATACCAGGGACATACGGGAAATTCATGGCGTATTCAAACGAATGCCCTATGTAGCTCTTGTCATGGTTGTCGCTATTCTAGGAATTACTGGTGCACCTTTCTTCAATGGCAGCATCTCCAAGTATTTGATTCAAAAAGGGACTAATTACTACGACTATCTTGAATATGGTCTTGTTATCATTAACCTTGGTACCATTATTTCTTTTATAAAGTATTCTCAAATGCTCTTTGGCAATCATTATGCGAGGTACAAAGTACGTCTTAATCAAAAAAATAGCTATTGGGGGGGCCCTCGCCCTAATCACATTCATATGCGGTGCCTTTGGTCAATTCATTGTTGAAGTATTATTTGATGTGAAAATAAACCTTGATTTCACTGCTATCTTTAGTAAAGTACTTGTTTATGGCATCAGTCTATTGGCTGGCTATTTGTTCTATACAAAGCTTTACAAGAAAATCAAGTTCTTTAGGACCATGAGAGAAATTGAGCTTAGCTTCAACGAAATCATATTCTCTATTGTCTTTTTCTTCTTTGGCTTCTTGGCTACAATGATGATATCCTATACGGCTTAGGAGGTATTTATGTTATTAACACTTGTGTTTCTTCCTATATGTTTTTCAATGTTCCTTTATTTGATTGAGGCGCGTCATTTTAAAAGAGTGATTATGGCTCTTCAACTTGTGATGTTTTTTTTATAGCCCTTAAGCTCTTTGTTGATGTGGACTTAATTCATAATGGCAGTTATAGTGTCAGTTTAGGCGACCTAGACAGAGGATTGGGAATCAGTTTGATAGCTGATGAAATCAGCTCTTTGTTTATCATACTAACTGTCATCATTTTCACCCTCGCCCTACTCTATAGTGCCAACAAACCCTATATTAGGCACCATTTTCTCTTCCTTTTTTTAACACTTGAAGGTCTGATTATCGGCATATTTCTGTCTGATGATTTATTCAACCTCTATGCACTTATTGAAGTTTCCACTATCTTGGTAAGTATTTTGATCATGTATAAAAAAAGATGGTCGAAGCATTTATGATGCTATGATTTACCTCCTAACCAACCTCTTATCAATGACTTTTTTCTTATTAGGTATTGGTTATATCTACAAAATCTTTGGAACACTAAGCATAACAAGTCTATCAGAGTCTATACATCTTGTTAGGGATACAAGCACACTTATACTGCCCTATGCCTTCCTTATGTCCGCAGTTGGTCTTAAGATAGCGGCCATGCCTTTATTTTCTTGGCTTCCAAAAGCACATGGCGCTCATTCTGCACCCTATATTGTATCCGCCTTACTCTCCGGCCTATACATCAAGAGCAGCTTGTACCTCTTTATAAGACTCCATGATGTCTTTGGCAACACCCTAGATACCCACAAATTATTTCTTCTTATTGGCTTTATCACAGGTATCGTAGGTTTCTATTTCGCTCTTAGACAAGATGATATCAAATTGATGTTGGCTTACTCGACCGTCAGCCAAATTGGCTTAATCATCTTCGCCTTTTCCATTCAGACGGATTACAGTTATTATGGTTCTATCTATCACATTATCAGTCACGCTCTTTTTAAGGTTACCCTCTTTCTTGGGGGGGCTGGTATCCTAATTGATGCTTATGGAACAAGGCGCCTAAGTGAGATGAGAGGGGGGGTCTTTAAGGCAACGCCCTTTATTAGCATCATCATGTTTATGGCAATCCTTGGTATTACAGGGGGGGCACCTTTCTTTAATGGCAGCATCTCCAAATATCTTATTAAAAAAGGCACTTATGATAGCCAGTGGCTTGAATACTTATTGACTTTCTTAAACATAGGTACAATCCTTTACTATGTAAAATTCTTGGCTATATTCAGGCAAGTCCAGTCAGATAAGGCAATGGCAGCCGTCGTATTAGATGGCAAAATTAAAACACCCTATAATCAGGTGTTGGCAATGGGTATACTTGGAAGTCTATGTTTGATTACTGGCGTATTTGGTGAGTATTTGGTCCATGTCTTCTTTGAGTTGTCTCTCGAGTTCACTTTTGGTGACTATATGGACAAGTTAATCATCTATTGTATCACTATTCTTATTGCCTTACTTGTCTATTTCCTAATCAGCAAAACAAGATTCTTAAGACCTAGGCGTGTATCTCTAGAACTTAATTTTAATGAACTTGCAATGTCCCTCTTTTTCTTCTTTACACTTCTTCTTGCTTACCTAAAATGGGCTTAGGCATACTTTGTTTTTGCCTGTAGATTTTGCCTGATACATGGCTCTATCTGCCTTATCTAATAAGGACCTAATATCATCCTCTTGTGTAGCAACAGCTAGACCAACACTAATGGTCTTCTTGTAGCTGGCAGACTCCATTTCAAAAACTTGTCCTTCAAATAATTGTCTAAAAGTCTCAGCCCTTTTTTTGCATGCCTCAATGCTCATGCCCTGAACCAATATGACAAACTCTTCTCCACCATAGCGAAAATTATATGTATCATCGAATTCTGACGTAATTAGGCTACCAATCTCAGCAATAAGGTGGTCACCTTCAAGGTGTCCATATGTGTCATTCACAGCTTTGAAATCATCCACATCCAGTAGAATTAGACAAATTGGTACCTTGTGTTCTTTTGAGTCCTCAAGGGCCGTTTGAGCAAATTCAGAGAAGTACCTTGTGTTATATAGACCTGTCTGATTATCCCTTATACTCATTTCTTTGTACATTAATTTGAGCTCTACATTGGTTCTATCAAGATCCCTATGGTACTTAACAATCCTAACAAGTCCAATACTTAGAAAAATCAAACCAAGTGGAAAACTAAAGACTTCAACCGCAATAGAGGGAATCCCCCCCAGTATAAAGAATTCATCAAATAAGTCATGTAAAAGACTCCAGTAGAACATAATAGCTCCGACAATTAGAAACCTAATTGGCTTGCCTTCTTGATAGCCCGTAATAATAACCGCCATGATGAAGAAAGCAAATATTAGGTTAAAGCTTTCGCTTATCACTTCTCCAACCATAGGGAATGTCATCATCATATCTGGTCTAATCTCAAAAGAAATCATGTGTAGAAGAACATCCAATATTGTAACGATCAATACCCCCCCAATCAAGACTCTAAATCCCAATCTATAATTTCTCATGATGACCCTCCTTAAGTTTATCGGTTTTGGACTTGATTCATAACTTTGTTTCTGCGGGCCAATCTGGCTCTTCTTTGCTTGCTTCTTCTTTGGTCAATAGCCAAAATAATACCTGCTAAGCACAACAATGGAATAATCCATAAGAGTGTCGTAAGCCATGAGTTTGCTTTATCCTTATTACCATCCAAACTTTCATAAGAGGCCATATCAAGGGTGACATCATTGGTATCCATTGCCTCTTGTGTTAATTCTTGTGCCACACTTTGTACAACATCCTCACTTGATGACACCTCTGGACTTGCTTGAGTAAGAGGCACACTGTAACCATAATCAATTAATTTACGTGTGTCTTCATATATATTGTTGGCGTCACTGTTCATTATAACAACAATGACCTGTCTATCTAAATTCTCTGACACCGTCACTAAGGTATGACCTGATTCACTTGTATAGCCAGACTTCCCAGCAATTACATCTTCTCTATAGATACTCAAATCTTTCTTATCATTTAACATCTTATGTTTCTGGGCTAAATACCTGATTTCATCACATTTGTTGGTAGGCTCTATGCTATAAGTGGCGTGGCTCATAATCTCAAGGAAATAATCCGACAAAATCGCTTCCCTTGTAATCAAAGCCATATCCATTGCCGTGGAATAATGATTAGAGTTGTACATACCATGGGGGGGATTAACGAAGTGGCTGTTGCTTGCACCAATCTCCATAGCCGTAGAATTCATATTATTAGAAAACTCAGCAAGAGAACCACTGTGCGCTTCAGCTAATGCAAGGGCTACTTCGTTGGCTGACATAAGCATCAAACCATGTAGTGACTGATCCACAGTTAGAATTTCACCAAGCCTTGCACCAATACGACTGCTATCAGCTGGTAAACCATTCACTGCACTGTCACCAAATTCTATCAAATCATTGGGTTCAAATTGGTCAATCACCATTAATGCTGTCAGTATTTTAGTGATACTGGCAGGATTCATCTGTCGGTCTTTGTTTTTGTCAAAAAGTACTTGGCCTGTTGAAGCTTCTATGACAACTGCAGTACTTGCAACTATATTTGGTGCTGGCCCTTGTTGAGTATTATTGTCACTACTTGCTAGACTATTTATTGGATAAAGAGCTATGGTGAAAACCATAGTCAGGATTAAAATCACTTTATATGTTTTATATAACATGGATTCTCCTAGAAATCTGTTTTCCCTTATTATATAGTGCTAAGGAACATACAGCAACCGTAAGTGTACAATTATTTTACACCCAGAACTTTCTCACCGTCAGTCAGGTATTTACTAGGAGCAATCCCATAGTGTTTCCTAAAGGCGGTTGAGAAGTTATATTGATCACTATAACCTAACCTATAACTTATTTCTTTGATGGCATAATTCTGTTGATACAAAAGTTTCACAGCCTCTTGCATTCGTAGCCTTGTTTGATATTTAAGTGGTGTAAGGCCAATAGTATCGCGAAAATAGGTAATAAAATATTTTTCACTTATTGCTGTTTTCCTAGCCAATGATTCTACGCTGATTGGACTGGTATAATTCCCATGTATAAATTCTATTGCTGGCATCAATCGATGAACCTTATTCTTTGACTTTGAATTAAACGACTCACTCAGACTTGTAACAGCCTCTTGCTTCATACGATAATCAAAGAATGCAGCCATTAGAATTCCAAAGTATTGTTTGGTTATGTAGGTGGCCAAGAAACCATTACTGCTTTGAAGGTCATAACTATCAAGAAACGCCTCAACTATTTGATTGGTTGTGGTGTTAATATAAGCCTTTCTAGGGTAAAAACCTGATAGCTTAAAATTCATTAGTGCCGTAGGCGAATTACCAAGTAAGCAGTCAAAATGGCTAAATATTAACTCAACTTGATCACTAATCACTTTTGATTCATACATAACATTGGGATACATAAGAAACATATCACCTTCAGTTAAGATGTAATCTGAAGATTCATATGTAAAGCTCATGATACCTTTTTTGATAAACCACAGATCATATTGATACTTGTAGCCTCTTTCCTTGTAACCTTGAGGGTGTTTCACCAATGCGTTCATGGTATCAATTTTTATCGTCTCTTGTAATGTGTTGAATATCTTTTGATCCATTTCAAGCCTTTCCCATCTGAATAAATCGTACTTTTTCAAATCATATACTGAATTTTTAGCATTTTACCTTTATGATTCTTATTATACACTCTATTTATAAGTAATACATTAACTATTGAATGGAGGATATAGATCTTATGAATCAAACTAATTCAAATACTAAGCAAAACACTGTCACCAATCCAAAAGTTGTCTTAATAGGTGCAGGCAGTCTATTTTTTGGTCGTCAAGCCATATGGCAAATGGTTCATTCCAATTATCTGAACTCAGGGACACTGGCACTGGTTGATACAGACAAAGATACCCTGGACAAAATGACTAAACTAGCGAAAATGGTCGCCAAAGATCAAAATGTTGACTTAAAGATTGAATCATCACTAGACGCTAGAGACGTACTAGATGGAGCGGATTTTGTTGTTCTGAGCTTTGCCAAGGAATCTGTTAAATACCGAGTAAAAGATTGTGAAATCGCTGCCAAGTACAATATTCGCATGTGCTCCGGTGACACAATTGGACCTGGTGGTGTCTTTAGAGCCATGAGAGAATTGCCAGTCATCATGAAGTATGCCAAGATGATTGAGGAAATCTGCCTGATGCCTGGGTAATCAACTACATCAATCCAACAGCCGTCCACGGCATCGCCTTAAAACGCTATGCACCAAACCTCAAATCTTTTGCTCTTTGTGACGGACTTCATATGCCACATATTAAGAAAAACTATGCTGTGAGGTCTGGTTTTATCCAGAACGAAGAAGCCTATACAGATGCTGTAGCTGATAAGTTTGATTTTAGGATTGCAGGTGTTAATCACTATACATGGTTGATAAAATCAGAGTATGAAGGTAAAGACTACGGGCCTACAATCGCAGACGAATTAAGAGTGGAAGCCTCAAAAGAAACAGATGGTGGGGGGGATATTGGGGGGGCAAAAGCCAAATTTAACAATACCATTGCTTATGAACTCTATAAAGCTTTTGGCTATGTTAATACTTGTGTAGGTCATAGCAAAGAATATGTCCGCTTCTATCAAGGTCATAATGTTTTACCAGAATCATTGCCATCTCTTGATTTGTGGGACCACGAACCACGAATCAAACGTCATCAAGATATGTGGGACCAAGTAGACACCTATATTAATGGTGAGCGACCAATCAGTGACTACATGACTGAAGTAGGTCCAGACCATGCCACAGATATTATTGAGAACATGGTGGGAGGCCTAGGGAAACAGTTCTTCATCAATACATTCAATGATGGCGCTGTTACCAATATGGCTGAGGATGCTTCCTAGAATTATTATGTGATGTAACAATGGATGGTCCAAAGCCAGTTCATGTTGGTGAAATGCCAAGAGGTATCAGAGGCCTTCAAGAACAGGTTCTTGATGCCCATGAATTGACTGCCCAGGCAGTGATTGAACAAGACAAAGACATATTAAGAAGAGCCCTTCTTGTTGACCCCCCCCTATCCAGCAGTTATGCGGATACAGATGCCATCATCGAAGAGCTCCTAGAAGCTGAAAAAGATATAATCCCTAAGGAATGGTATTAGCCACGGTCGTGCTTATCATACATAGCGATGATATAAGGGTGGTTCTCATCGTACTCAGTTAAGAAGCTAGGATTATCTACGCTGCTACACTGACGTACTTGGGTGCCATCCATTTCTTTTATGTAATCACCAAAGCTAGATTCATAATCAAGTAGAATTTTTGTCAACTCATCGACTTTCTCAGGGTATGTTTCAAGACAGTTGTCCTCCTCTGAAGTATCTTCATCCAGATTATAGAGTTCATTCACATACTCATACTCGTGTTTATTCACATCAATTCTCTTTAGATGAAGTTTCCATTGACCCTTTCTAACAGCGCAAATAACTGGTTTGTTAACAGACAAATCACTTGACCCCCCCATATAAACGAAGGTATCTCTGACAACTTCATCTCCACATATCTGCTTGGTAATATCTAAGCCATCAATGTCATTTTGTCTACTTGCTGGTCTTTTCTCTAGAACATTACCCTTGTCATCATTGATCATGGATGCCAGAGTTGGTAATAAGTCAATTTGGCTACTAATGCCATCATTAACAGACCCTGCTTCTATTTGGCCCTTCCACTTGATAATACAAGGTACTCTTTGTCCACCTTCAAATGTGGTGAACTTAGTACCACGCAGTTGTCCATTGCTCGCACCATGATCTGATCTAGAGCCATTATCTGATGTAAATATTATCACAGTATTGTCATAGACACCTTGTTTCTTAAGTTCATAGATAATACCTTTGACGCTCCAGTCAACTTCACTAATACAGCCCCCCCCATAGTCACCATTTTTGCTGTCAACCATAAATGGTTCTGCACAGTAATGAGGTAGGTGCATATGCATATGTGCCATATATAAGAAGAACGGTTCTTCAGCGTTCTTGCGTATGAATTTACGACATTGCTCTGTATATCTTGCCGTCAAGGATCTCTGATCTGGTTGTTCCTCAATGACTTCATCACCTTCAATGAGGGGGGGTAATGGTGGATATACCCGTCGTGGTTTCTCACCACTTTGCACACCCATGTCATTGCTATAGGGAAGGCCATAATACTCATCAAAGCCATAGTTTGTTGGCATATACTCTTTTTGGTCTCCTACATGCCACTTACCAACAATCTTACTTGCATAGCCATTATCTTTGAAGAGATTACCCAATGTATATTCCTTAGTGTTCAGTCCCTTTGCTTCTCCTGGAAACAAAACAGAATTGATGTTCACTCTAGGGGGGGGATAGCATCCTGTCATAAGGGCAGCCCTTGAAGGTGAACATACTGGTGAAGCAGCATAGAAAGATGTGAGTTTTACCCCCCCTTCACTGGCCAGTTGGTCAATCACTGGTGTTGAATTCTTATCGCTACCGTAACAACCAAGGTCCCCCCATACCCCCCCATATCATCACAATTAATCAGTACCACATTTGGTTTTTTTACCATAGAACTTCTCCTTACATTGTCTTTTCTTAAGTTATATTGACTCTTGTACTGTAATCATATATTATTTATACAGGTTATTCATCTCAAATAGTTGACCAATAGTTAAGGAATATTGATAAATCATGATAAAGGATTATGAATTCAACCCCCCCTATATGGTATCCTGTGGTAGCGTTGCCACACAAGTCAATCCTATACCTGGAGTATCCTTAGGTAAAAGAACTGTCCGTTGGTTTGAACTGCTTCTTTTTATAGAGTCAAATGATGGTCACACCCTTATTGGAGATAGACGTGTCCCAAACCCTCCCGGCTCTTTGATGATTCGAAAGCCTGGTACAGTGATGACCAGTATGTCATCCTTTTCAAGTTATAACATTGCATTTGATACTTACTATGACCCTGACCTAATAACCTTTTACGGACAAAACCAATTTGAAAGGCCAACCATAGAACTTTTAGAAATATTGTCTAAGAAAGAGAGTCCCTTTATAAAAGAGATTCCTGAAACCTTAGTGATTGAGGACTTGACAAGATATGAGACACTTTTTAAAGATGCCATGCAGTTACACCTTGACCGCCCTGACAATTATCACTTACAGTCACGTCGCATACTTTTTGATATATTTGACCTTATCCATAAGGAATTGGAACATAAACAACAAAAAGAACGTCACATCAATAATCCTACACTATTAAGACTACAGTTATCACGTAATTGGATGGAAGAAAACCTTGCCAAGACAGTATCTCTTGATGATTTAGCCAAGAAAAGTGGCTACTCAAGGGAGGCATATTGCCGCTTATTCAAGAAACACTACAAGGTATCCCCCCCAATTAATTACTTAATTGAGCTTAGAATCAACAAGTCAAAAGACCTTCTAATTAATACGGACTTAACACTTGAGGCAATTGCTCATTTAGTTGGCATCAAGAGCCATATACATTTTTCATCAACCTTTAAGACTAGAGTTGGGATTTCACCAGGTAAATTCAGGAAGATTCACAGACTATAGTTAACCAACTAAGAAACATTTTAAGGAGACACAATGACACTAAAACATATCAAAGCCCGTTTTATCATGATGCAGTTCCTTCTCTGGTTCACCTTTGGTACCTTTGGAATATTTTATGTTGCACATCTCAAAGAACTTGGTTATTCCAGTAGCTTCATTGGCCTAGGGCTTACAATTTCAACCCTCTCTGGTATCGGAGCCCAATATCTCTGGGGGGGCTATATCAGCGATCTAACTTCAAATATCAAGGTCATATTTCTAGGCTTACTGGTTGTCATGATGCTTGCAGTGGTTCTATTTCCACTTGTTGTCCATGTAAAATTACTAACCGTACTTATCATGATCCTCTTTAATATCACATGGATGCCTCTTGAGGCCTTGTTAGACAGTTGGATATTCTCTACGGATGACCTGCCACACTCTGATTATGGTTTTATTCGGTCTGGTGGCTCATTGGGATTTTCAATTATCACGGTTATCTTTGGTACTTTGATTGTTAGATTTGGTTTTCATGTGTCCATATTAGCATTTGTTATATCTGGTTCTTTGTTGTTTATCATTGCCTTAACGACTAAAACAAGGACATCCAAACTACCAACACCTATGGGCTTTAAACAAGTCAGGCTATTACTGACAAACCCAAAATATGTCAGCATATTACTTTTTAGTATATTGATATTTATTGGTCATATGGGTGTTAACAATTTCTACATCTATGTCGTCCAAGGTGTTGGAGGCAATGAAAGCCTCATTGGTATGGCGGCTTCTGTTGCTGCCTTCACAGAGATTTTTGGCTTTTACCTTGGTGGTAAACTTCAAAAGAAAGTCAATCCTCTCCTTATTATGATTGCTGTGGCCATCGCATCCTTTTGTCGTATATACTTTTTGGCAAGTGCCCAGTCTTATATTGGCGTCCTGATAACCGCAATGGTCCAAGGGCTTGCATTTAGTGTTTTCCTAGGGACTTTCAAGGTTTATATCTCAAAAGTAACACCTTTATCCCTTCTCGCTAGTGCTCAAACCGTCGCTGCTTCAACTTATTTTGGTATTGCTTCCATTATTGCCAATATTTTTGGAGGGCTCATGATTGATCACTATGGCCTAAACAGTTTTTATAACTTCTTGATGGCCACGTCCCTCATAGCAGTTATTTACATTATGTTCTTATTTATCTTTGATAGGAAATCTGCTCTTTCGAGGTAAATAAGACCATGACATATATTTGCCATTAAGTTCATGTATAATGGCTTGGAATACTACATATGAATGAATAATGATTGGAGATTACAAATGAAATTATCGAGACTTTTACTAACTGCTTTATTGGTTATATCTATATTGGCAGTCACAGCTTGTGGATCAAAAGACAAGGAAGCTGAAATAACCACAGACACGGAGTCAACTGATACTGGGGGGGCAGGGGGGGCTACTGATGAAAGTGCAACAGATTCAGCTACGACCACTGAAGATACAAGTGAAACACCAGCAATGCCAGAGCCTTTGGTTATTGACTATGGTGCCGGCTTAAATGACAATGGTCACCTAGAAGGTATAACAGCACTTGATTACGTTGAACTTCTTGACTATGAGAACATTACAATACCAAGCGATGTCCATACTATTTCTGACGAAGTCTTGGATGCTGAGATAACGAACCTGCTTTCTTATTTCACCACAACAGAAGAAGTGACTGATAGAGCCCTTGTTGATGGCGATACAGTCAACATTGATTACGTTGGTAGTATTGATGGTGTTGAGTTCGAAGGTGGTAACACAATGGGTAATGGTGCAGAAGTTCAGATTGGTGTTACAGCCTATATCGATGACTTCCTTGCCCAATTGATTGGCCATACACCAGGTGAAAGCTTTGATATCGAAGTCACATTCCCTGAAGACTATGGCAAAGAAGACCTTAACGGTAAAGATGCAGTTTTTGCCATCACAGTGAATCACATTATTGAACAAGTCAATCCAGAACTTAACGACCAATTTGTTCTTGATAACTTAGCTGCTGATTATCAGTGGACCACAGTGGATGAGATGAAAGACGGTATGAAAGAAGATATGCAAACAGCTGCAATTCGTAATTTCATCCAAGCTATATTCTTGAGAATTCTACCATTACAGAATTACCAGATGAAGCTTATACTTATCAAGAAAATGTTATGGTGAATTATTACAAGAATTCTGCCAATCAATACGGAATGGAAGTAGATGCATTCCTTGCAGCTTCAGTTGGTGTTGCTAATCTTGAGGAATTAATGGCACTATCTACAGAGCAAGTAATAGAAGCTGCCAACTTCACAATGGTTCTACAAGCTATTGCTGAGGATGCTGAAATTGTTATCGGTGAAGAAGAGATGACTAAATATTTCCTTGTTAACGCTGGTATGAATGATTACAGCGCTGTTATTGAACAGTACGGTGTCGCATACATCAAGTCTTCAATCCTACAAGAAAACATCCTTGTCTTCATTACGGATAATGCTGAACTTGAGTAACTTTCTTAAATAAGAAAAAAACCAAGGGCTCAGAAACGTATATCGTTTCTGGGCCCTCTTATATTGAACTATATTCTTATAGTTTAACCATAATATGCCTCAATGGTCTCTTTGGCAATTTCAGCCCAACGCCAAAGACGTTCTGGCTTATAATTGACCGAGCTGACATCTTTCATTACCAATTCGAATGAGCAACCTTTGGCCTGATCAAAACGTTCAATAAGGTCTTTTCTAACAAAATCCTCATCAAAAGTTTCTGTAACAAATACCGCAGGGTTTGGCTTGATTGATAAGACATACTTACCCCCCCTTGAGCGTTCTGCTGATGCTGCAATATTTGACCAAGGACTTATAGACACTTTGCCAAGATTAGGAATCTTATCCATCAAGTCAAACTTACCAGACAAAGGTTCACAACAACCATAATAATTTCGGCCAAAATTCTTAAGCCATCTAAGTTCATGTTTCAGTGAAAAATCCCAATGCATCTGTGGTGATACCTCTGAGAATATCTGGGCATTGCCACAACCCCCCCATAATTGTTCTAGAGGCGCATTGTATGAATGTTCTGATGCATTATCCAAACCTTTTGTGTAGCCATAACCACCTGAGCCAACACGGGTGTTGTCATTGTTAGATGCCCATAGGCCAAGACTCTTATACTGGTCTAACCTAGATATAGACGCATCGACAAAACGTTCAACCAACTGGTCCACATATTCTGGCTGTAGAATTAAGTCCATCATTGCCTCTTGAACCCCCCCAGTCCACCTTACCAAATTATCCCAAGGTGTAAACCAATAGCCTTTAACACCTGTTTTTTTTCACATCGATAATGCCATCAAAAATCTCTTGACGCCTGGATAAATTGGCTTGTGTTGCTTCTTGATTTAGGCTAATAACTGGATCAATAATTTTGCCTATGTCATCCATAGACCGTATCTGTGTGTGAAAATGCCTTGAAGGTGCTGATGTCGCCTCATCTATAGTGATAATATCTGATTCCTCTTTGATGCCAAAACCTGAATCATTAATAACAAGTGGCGACTCAATATAATCTGACACCACCATATCACCAGGCAGATGATTCCAAGTGTAAATCTCTCTTCGAAGTGCCATTTCCATTTCTCTATGAAATGGGTCCTCGCAGACCAATGTCAATTCATCGTCTACATTGAGCTCATGCCAGGGCACTTCATTTATATAGATTGTTGGTTTCTCTGTTTTTAGATCATTTACATCTGTCCAATGATTAATCCTAGATTGATTTACTGGATCGCCAGCTATGTCTCTTTTAATTTGTGCCAATTCTCTTAGCACTTTCTTTTCCTTTTCTAAGTTCATACATTGCCTCCTTATTTGATAAATACATTCCTTGTAATTGACAAGGTCATCTATATCTATCATATAAGTAAACTAGGTATAAAAAAACTGCCACCTCTCATGTAAAGGTTGCAGTTTCTCACTATATATTCATCAAATAGTAATCATTGTACTTGGAAGGGGGGGAGACACCTGTTTGCTTTTTGAAGAACCTTGAAAAGGCTTTGGCATCATCATACCCTACTTGATAGGCAACATCTGTTATAGACATTCCTGATATAATCAAGCGTATGGCCATTGATAATCTATAATTGGCCAAATATAGACCTGGTGTAATACCAACTGCCTGAGTGAAACGTCTAATAAAATAATTGGTATTGTAGTCAAATGACCTTGCAAGTATTTCATTGGTTAGTTTATCTTTATAGCGAGTTCTTATGATATCTAGAGCATTAATAACCAAGCTATCTGTCATATACTCAAATGATACAGCATTCATCAATAAGGTCATAATGACTGATGACTGATGTTGCCTGGCTTCATCACCTGCCATATCAATAAGATCCTTAAGCACTTCTAAAGACTTTTGAAGTGTTGAACCTTCTTCAATCACAGTTGATATAATATCACTGGTAATAACTGGAAATGTACGAACATGCATATAAGTACATTCTAATGGCTTATTAGGATTATGGTTAATTCTATAGCTCGATTAATGGGAAACATGTACAGATGCCCTTGTTCCAAATCAACCATCTTGCCTTCCATTTCACATCTAGCTTCACCACCATAGACATAGTAAATACGATGGAAGTGTGGATGCTCATCTACAGCCCATTCCTTGCCACATATCAAGTGGCCGACAGCCTGTAATTCTGTTGTCATACTTAGAACCTTCTCTATATACATCTTCTCTCCTAATATAGCTAAATGATTATGAGACATGTCTTAAGTATATCAAGTTCTGGGCTAGATTCAAGGATAAAAACACCTCATGAGCTAAATTAGAAATGGATCTTGGGTTATAACAAGATACTTCTGCAAGATTACATCATAATATTGACTTTCTTTATCAAGGGGGGGCTTGAGTACTTCTGGTTCTAATTGATATGGATCATTAATCAAGTCATAAAGGTACCTGCGTTGTATGTCATCTGGATGACAACCATTATCCACCACATAAGTATGTGTCTTTGTTCTGATACCTCGCCAACCATAAGCCTTATTGTTTAAACCTCTTTGTCTAAAAGGTTCGATTAAGTCTGGCATACCTGGAATCATTGACAGAAATATACAATCACTTGATGTGATATCTTCCATATTAGCTAAGTTACTTTCCTTACTATTGACAACAATGTTCTTCAAACTACGGCCATGAACAGACTTAGGTCTCTTAACCTCTAATAAGTCGAGTATCGTTGGCATATGATCAATACTTGATAGGAGTTCATCCGTTCTACCTTCACAAACACCTGGCCCACTAATAATAAATGGAATCTTAATGGATTCCTCATACCATACATTTTTTCCCATTAGCCCATGTGAACCAAGCATTTCTCCATGGTCAGCTGATAGAACAACAATGGTGTCTTCAGCAATGCCAGTATCACTTAAATAAGCCATAAGTTTACCAAACTGCTCATCAAGGCCATTAATTGCCCCCCCGTAATAGTTGGCACATTGATCAAGAAATAATTGATTATTCACTAACTGACCTGGCACATTCCTTTTAAGTGTTTTTGAATCAACTTCATCAACATAGCGCGATGGTACGAGCTCCAATGGCGGGTGTGGTGGATTCCAAGATATAAACATGCAAAATGGTTTCTCTTTATCCCTCTCCTTAATGTACTCCACCGCTTTATCCGTCTCATAAGCTGGAGACCATATTCCAGGTTCTATTTTATCATTTGTATCCTGCCAATAATGAGGGTTAAGGTGTTTGTCCATTGCACCGTAAGACAGGAAATAATCGAATCCCATTCTCCGCTCCCCCCCAGCAGGTGTATATGCATCCCATCCTATTGCGCCTGATTCTGGTTTATCATCAAAATTCAACTCACTGGCATCTAGATGCCATTTACCAATATAGGCTGTCTGGTAACCATTGTCTTTAAGCACATCTGCGATGGATACTTCCTGAGGTTTCAACATAACATGTTCATCAAGGCCGGTCTTGCAATTTGTCCATAGACCAAGGGTATAGGGGGGGTATTTACCTGTGAGTAATGCACCTCGATGGGGGGGTGAACAAAGTGGATAAGTACTGATGGCATTATCAAATACCAGTCCATTCTCAGCAAACCTATCCATATTGGGTGTCTTTACCGGTTCCTTTTGTTCAAATCCAATGGCTTCTTTACGCCACTGATCTGCAAATATATATATAATATTCTTCTTCATTTAGTCTCCTTATATCATTGACTCGTAGTCAAAGATACAGCTCAAATTCATTTACTTATGTAATAAGTATAAGGCATCCATAATGGATACCTTATACCGTGATACTATATAGAGTGCATTATGAAAAACTTATTTACCAAGGAATGTCTCGTAGGCATTCTGGTTGATTTCGATGGCTCTGTCAATGTTTCTTGACTTTAGTTCTGCGACAAACGCATCGTAATCATCTTCTATATTAGAAGCACCTAACATCCACTTTTGGAACATCTCATCTACATATGGTCGTATTTGAGACATTATTTTCTTATATTCTGTTTCATCTTCTGCTGTGTATTTAAGGTTCAACTTACCATCAGCAAATGGTGGCATATCTTCAAGATACCATTCAGTATTGCTGTTATAGAGTTTGGCCGCTGCTGCTGCTTCTGGCGTCATAAATGCGTACTCATACGCTGGATCTTGGTACATACCAACACGATACTGAATACCCATAGATCGTAGCACAGACAATGGTGTGTTGTCTGGATCATTCATGACCTTATCTGTGTAGGCTTTGGTCCCATCTGCATTAACAAGGTATGTATCACCTTCAATACCCCCCCAGTTGATATAATCATTACCCTCTTTTGCAAACAAATAATCAAAGAACTTAATTAGTGTAATAGGGTCTTCACAGTGTGATGAGATTGCCCAACCAACACCTGGAAATCTGGTTGTGCGTTCTATGATTTCACCATTTTGATTCTTCATAGGTGGGATGGCTACATTTGTAAATCCTGGGATATCTTCTGCAAGACTACGGTTATAGTTACCTGTACTTGGCCAGTCATGTGTAAACCCTGCTTGATTTGCACTGTATAAGATATCTCTTGATTTTGCACCTCTTGTGAATATCTCTGGATCAATAAGACCTTCTGCGTACCATTTAGCCAAGTTATTGACGCCGTATACGAAATTATCCGTTAATGGTTCAAAGGTCATTTGCCCATCTCTTGGATAGAATTCTGTACTTGAATCGAATAAATAAAGGTATTCATCTGGCATTTTCCAGCCCGCTCTATCCATTAGTGGAATTTCATCTTTTTCTCCATTGCCATTTGGATCATCATTTCTAAATGCTGTAAGTACTGTATAAAGTTCATCAACTGTTGATGGCACATCAAGGTTAAGGGCGTTTAACCAGTCCTGACGTATCCAGTAGAATTCTGCTGATTTGAGTTCGGATATCTTTGGTATGAAGTAAATATTTCCATCAAGAGCAGTGGCACCTTGTTTGAAGGTACTATTGCTGTCTAGTAATGCTTGAATATTTGGTGCATGTTCTTTAATAAGGTCATTAAGTGCTACCAAACCACCGTCACGACCAAGTTTCTCAAGATCCCCCCCAACACTCTTGTAAGTTATAACGTCTGCAAGCTCACCAGATGAAAGCATCAAGTTATAAGCTTCTTCTTCTGATGCATTGCTAATAGAGATGACACCATCGAAGTGGATGTTTGTCTTCTCAGCCATAACTTGCCAAACTTCCCAATCTGAATCAAAAGGCATGTTGTTGAAGTTACCAAAGATTGTGAATGTCTTTGGGTCTTCACTAATCAAACTACCTTCCAGTTCATCAGAAGCTCCAGTTTCATTGTCCTTGCCTGAATCATTTTTGTCATTCTTTGTCTCTGTTGTGTCTGCTGAGGATTCTTTTGTCGCTTCTTTAGAGCTACATCCTGCCAGAACACTTAATGTCATTGTCATGATGAGTAAAACTGCCAATACTTTTTTTTCATACGAATTCTCCTTCTAATAATATTATACCCGGATTCCATCAGAAATCCTATGGTTGTATCTAAACATAGCAAGTTATATTGCTATGAATAAATCAGTTAACCTTTAACCGCACCAACAGTTGCGCCTTTTTTTTGAAATATTTCTGTACAAATGGGTAAGCCACCATCATTGGTACTATTGCGATAATAATAATTGCATATATCACTGTTGTAGGTGACCACAATGAATCCATTGTCACTATTGCCGCCTCTGTTTCGTTTGCTACCCTATCTACTATAAGTTTCTTAAGCAGAACTTGTAGAGGAATCTTGTTATCATCTCGTAGCAAGTTCATTGTCCAAAAATAACCGTTCCATCTTGTAACCGCATAGAACATTCCTATGGTTGCTAGGGCTGGTTTGGATAAAGGCAAATACACTTTTCTAAATATCTGTATATTGGTGGCCCCCCCGTCCATAAATGCAGCTTCTTCAAGTGATGCTGGTATTTGCTCAAAGAAACTTTTGAGTATGATTAAGTTGTAAGTATTCACTGCAAATCCTATAATTATTGCTGTCCTGGTATTCAGAAGATTCAAGTCTACAAAAGTCATGTAAAAGGGAATCATTCCAGCGTTGAACCACATAGTAAAGACCGCCATAAATGTAAATGTCCTTCTTAGAATCAGTCTTTGCTTTGATAGTGCATAGGCCATGGTCGCAGTAACAAACATATTGGCTGCAACACCTGCTACGGTATAGAATATTGTGTTGCCGTAAGCGACCCATATCCCTTCTTTATTGAATGCTTGAATATAACTTTCTATGTTAAAGCCTCTGAACCAAAACATCACATCACCATTACCTACATGATAAGGTTTGCTAAGAGATGCAATCAGTACATAGAATAAGGGATACAGAGCTAATACTGATATAATCACACCTACAATGTTCATTATGATATTGAAAATCAACTCACCTTTTGAGATTGGCTTACCACTTTTTACTTTATTTGATCTAATGGATAAATTACTTTTAAACATGTTTAACCCTTTCCTTCGAACCTCGATTTAACACTCAAGCCTCTTCTACCAAACCGATGTTTCAGATAACTTTTTGCTAACTCTATTGGCAATAACTACAAGAATCAACGCCACAAATGCTTCAAATAATCCAGCCGCAGTAGCCAAACCATAGTCACCATTCATAAGTCCCGTACGATAAACATAGGTAGCTATAACATCACCTGTTTCATAGGTTGTAGGCTTATATAGGAGTAGTATTGACTCAAAACCCACTTTTACCATCTTGCCAATATTCAAGACAAACATGACAACAACAATTGGTAAAATACCTGGTACCGTAATATGGACTATCTGCTTCCATTTATTGGCACCATCAACTCTAGCCGCTTCGTAGAGTTGCTCATCAAGACCCATAATGGCAGCAATATATACAATAGCGTTAAAGCCTGCTGTCTTCCACAGTGTCATTGTTGTATATATACCTCTGAAGTATTCTGGTTTGACCATGAAATAGATTGGTTCAAAACCTAACTTTACAAGAAGAAAATTTACAACCCCCCCTGTACTTGGTGATAAGAAATTTATTGTCATACCACATACAACAACGATGGATATGAAGTAGGGTAAAAAAGTTGCTGTCTGTGTTAATTTACTAATGAACTTACTTTTCATTTCCGTTACTGATATAGCCAGAACAATTGGTATTGGAAAAACAATGGTCATCTGCCAAAAAGCAATCATTAATGTGTTGGTAACCGTTCTAATGAAATCAGATCCTTTTAGGAAGTAGATGAAATTCTCAAAACCAACAAATGTGCTACCTTCAAAACCTCTGAATATGTTGTAATCATAAAATGTCATCCGTAAACCAATCATTGGTTTGTAAGCAAATATGATAAACCATAATAGACCCGGTAATAAGAGGAGGAGGAGGTCCCAGTCTCTTTTTAGTTTCTTGGTTAAGCTCTTGGTCCTTTTCTTCTTATTGATTGTTGTAGTCGGTATAACATCCGCTACAAGTTTTACTGTTTCACTCATAGGTATTCTCCTTCGTTCGCCTTGCTGATAACATGATTATAGTCTCCCATTCTTCAAAAATAAATCCTTGATTCCCAAGGTATATTCAAAAAGCAACCCACCCTCAAACCCTTATAAACAAAGGCTTTAGAAGTCTATCTACTTTTTCCCATCATCATTTTCCAACCATAACTTCCCTTCAGCAAACTTTATTAATGTGCATAATAAAAAAAGCAGTTGATTAGGATTAATCAACTGCTTTTTATTCATCATTCTATCGTTTCATTTTTCGACTAATCACATATTCTTCTGCATAGCGTTTGGGTGTCATTCCTGTATGTTTAGTAAATACACGGATGAATGTATTTGAACTGTTGAAGCCAACCCATTTGGCAAGATCTGCAACTTTCACTTCTGAGTCTTTATAGATAATATCCTTTGCCTGTTCCACTCTGTATGTGTTTAAATAGGTTTTATAATTCTCTCCAACTGCTTTCTTAAACAGAATACCACAGTACTTTTCTGACACATTTAGCATGTCTGCTAAATCAATCAACATAATATCATCTGTATAGTTTCTATGGATATACTCTAGCATTTCTTTGGCCAAAATATCTTCACTATTTTCTTTTTGACCTGCAACATAGTCGATTAACCTCTCAATAATATCCCTTAGTTCACTGGCAATCTCCTCTTCACTCCAGCGGCTGGTCAGGCTTGAAAAGTCCACTCCCTTGCCTAAGAATTTTTCTGAGTCCACTTTCAGTTCTTGAAGTATCCGACCAATGGTTCCAATAAGTGCAAATATAAGATTCTTAAAAGCCTCAGGCGACAAATTGTTGTTGATATCACTACCAAAAACCACATCATCATATATGTTCAATGCTTTATCGTCCCCCCCACCAAGAACTCTGTGAATGAGCTTGTTCTCAACTCTGAGTGGGAAATAATAATTCTCTTGGTCAAGGGAGGATAGCTGGTCCATTGTCAGTATGGTACCTTGATGGAAGAGGTATTTATATTCTAGAATCCTTCGACTTTCTGTGAAACTCTTTGGTACTGATACAAGACCATGGCGAACATCACTTAAGGAAATTCTTATATCACCTTCATCATCTACAGCCATATATCCAATAAGTTCATTTATCATAGTTTTTGCACTTTTTTTTGATCCAAAGATTCAATGATAATGGCATAAGTATAATAGTTCAGACTCACATACATCATTTCTGAAGACAGTTGGGTATAAGATATAATCTCATTCTTATATAAAAGAAGGTTCTCATCTTGCTTGTCAAAGGTATCTGGAATAAACTCAATGACTGCAACGGCATAGTTAACATCCTTATACCATTCTGCAGGGTATTTGTCTTTATTAATCTTGATACCATGAAGCAGCTCTCTGCTGAATCGTTGTCTCAACAAGATATTTCTTTCATTCAATGCGCTTCTCAATTGTTTGTTTAAACCGATAATCATCTCAGAGTTGTCTCTAATCATTTGAAATTCATCCAATTGTTTTGGTGTTTCACCATGATATATCTCATCCATGACTTCTTCCATGGGCTTGTACAAACGTCTTGTGATCAAGTTGGCAGCCAAAGCAGCTAGTAGGGCAAGACCAATAAGGGGGGGCAAAATAAAAAATAGAACAAAACTGGAACTTTCATACCCCCCCTTTGACTCATAGGCAAAAAGAACAGTCCACCCAATATTTGCATAGGTTTGAGGGTATATGATTTGGTTGTCATAAGTAAACTTACTGTCCCAACTGTTGGTCGTAAACTCATGATACAAGCCATCTATATTTAATTGTCCTGATTTAGCAAAAACACCTTTATTACTACACAGGTACCACTGGTAATCTTCAGATAAATCAAGGAAATGCTTTTGATCAATAATCACAAAAAACAAAATATCATGGTCGCTGTAGATTCTTTTATTGATAATACATATCTCTGGTTCATCTGTGTTTCTCTCAACTGTAAACACCATATAGTTGCTACTGTCATTGAAGTGGTCATAGATTGCGTCAACCTCAACCTGATCCAGCATTAGATTATCTTCAAAATATGCGTCTTTATCCTCCGTCGAGTATGGTGTAATAACAAATGAGTCATCCGTAAAAATGGTGACAGTCAACTCATATGGCACATTATTGACCCTCGCTGTAGCTTTACGAAGTTGTTCTTGTAGGCGTATAGAATTGTAATAAAACATGTTCCAACCATCACTTCGTTGCCATATATCTATCTCGTCGCTAAAGGCAACGGATTCCATGGCATTATCAAGTATTTCATATTTAAGCTGCTGTTACTAACTGCCGTTTTTAAGCTTTGTGCAATGGCAGCCTCTCTTTCAATTGTAGAACGTTCAAGTACTGTTGTGAAAAACACCCCCCCCGTGGCAATCACTATCAATACTGAGAACACTAATAAAAACGTCACATAGATTTTACGTTTATATTTGCCCTGATTCACTTTTACCACACCTTTTTATATAATATGTGTACTACTTCTTCAAGTTGGAAGCATAAACCAATGTTGCATTAGGACCTTTGTGTAAATGACAACCCACTTCATGTTGTCTATAAGACTTGTCATATTCGGGTTCTATGTCATAGAAATCATCATCAGATGCTGATATGTAATTCTGAAAATTGTCTCGATACTCATAAAGTACATTAACCATAGTCTTATCTTGTGCCCTATTGTTCATCTCTATTCTATCACAAACCATATCATATAACTCTTCTTGAGTTTGTTTTATAATGACGCCTTGACCATATTTTATGTCATTATATACTGTATATTTATACCTCTCATCCGCATACATCCTACCCGGAATTCTATAGCCATCAAACTCATCATACCACTGACCAATGGCATATTGTCGGTCCGTTATAGACTTATTGCCAATAATTTGACTATATAAGCTTATGCCTTCTAATTTTGGTGGCGTTTCAATCCCTGCATAATCTAGTAAGGTTGGAAATATGTCAATAAGAGATGCGATGCCACTTATTCTTGAACCAACAGATACAGAATTCCCAGTAAAGAATATGGGAATTCGATTTGTTTCTTCATAAAAGCTTCCGTACTTGGTTACCAAACCATGTGCCGCCATACCTTCACCATGATCTGAGATAAACACAATCATGGTATTTTCTCTTTGACCTGTTTTACCCAAAGCCTCTAATATTCGACCAACCTGCTTATCCACTATATGGATATAATGGTGATAAGCATACAAATAGTGTTTATAATCCTCATCACCCCCCCATCCCACTGTTTGACTTTGTCTTCGATGGGCACAACAGAGATATCTTAAAAATTCAGGTCGATCTTCTGACATATCTCTATAATAATTGGATGGTAATTCTGGTAAAATAGTATCTTCACCAAAGTCCATATAACCATCTTCATTTTCACCTATATAACCACATATATTGTGTGGGTTCTGAAGGTCTGCAACGGCAAAGAAAGGTCTATCCTTACTCTCTTGATTGAAGTAATCCTCTATCTGTCTAGTGGTGTTTTCATCCAAAAATGTTTCATAGTCGTAATTGATTGCTTCGTTATGTCTATCGATATGGATTTGAACTTCATCGTAACATTTAAACCCTCTAAGTGTTCCATAATCATGACGTTTCCCAAAATGAACACACTCATAACCATGGTTGCTAAACGAATCACCCATAGTCACTGTATCATTTGAAATTCCTTTGAATCCTTGGTCTGGTAAGTTACTTAAGACACCTGTTTGGTGAGGATATAATGATGTCCATAAGGAAGCTCTTGCAGGCTGGCATAAAGGACAAGTTGTATAGGCATTCTCAATAACTACACCATTATCTGCTAAGGACTTAATGTTTGGTGCATCGTTAAAAGGATTGCCATAACTTTCAAGTGCACTTGCACTTAATTGATCACATAGTATTAATAATATGTTTTTCTCCAATGTTAAATCTCCTCATATGGGTCATAATCTATAATTGACGTATGCCTACTAACCCATCTACTAGTATAGTAACTATGGGCAGTGAATGAAATCATCAATTCTCAATTGATCTTCATTTTTCATCAAAATAAAACAGAAACCCTCTAATCTAAAGGATTTCTGCTACTATCGTTGATACATATCTAATAACCCGTCAACTAGTCAACATCTCTTTTTAAAGCTTCCTCCAACGTCAGTCCAACATAAGAAGGCACGTTGTACAAAACACCACAAGGTCCACCTTCATCAAGCAGTGTAGGGACCAATACTCCTGGTAACATATCTTCTACACTTAGTGTCGCTTCTGAACCACCCATTTGAGTTTTAACCCAACCTGGTGTCATAAGGTTCATTATGACATTACCACCTTCAAGAAGAATGGCCATATCTTCTGTATATTTGCTCACTGCTGCTTTGCTAATTGCATAAGGCTCAAGCTCTGGCATTCTTGTAATACCTGATGTAAAGTTAATAATTCTGCCATAGCCTGCCTCCTGCATCTTTGGCAAGAAATGATTGCAGATGGTTATGAGTGCATAAACATTGACTTCCATTATTTTATCCATCAATTCTCTATCAAGTTCATAGATAGATTGAGGCCCACATGATATGGCTGCATTGTTGTAGATGATATCAACAGTTGGGTACTTAAGGTCAAAACTTATCAACATTTGTTCCACTGATTTGGGATTAGCAAGATCACATCCTACTTTATAGACCTCAATATTGTAAGCTTTAAGGATTTGTTCCGTCTCTACAAGATTCTCTTCTTTACTAGCATGGAGTATAAGATTACATCCTTTTGATGCTAGTCCAATTGCAATCTGTCTGCCAATACCTCTTGATGCACCTGTTACCAGTGCAGTTTTACCTTTTAATTTATTCATTTACTGTCTCCTTTATAAATCATAACAAGCTAATTAATGTTGAAATCAAAAAAAATGCCTATAACTATTATAGACATTAATCTGAAACACTGTACATTCACGTATTTTCACTTAAGTTCATTTATTTAGCATTCAAGAACAATTCTGTATCATCTCTACGACATTCCATTCATTGGCTGCCACTATCTTAAGATTATTTACACGTCGCCCGTGTTTTAAATCCACATATATTGGTTTGATTCTATTACCCAATCGATCAACAATTAGTTTAACAACAGGTCGATCGGAGCATCACAGTAATTCTTAAAAACGATTCCTGAGTGGCCGCTGTTTAACCTAACATAAGTACCAACTGGATAGTGGGCAACTTTCCTTACAAAGATATTTGTCAGTCTCCTGTCAAACAAAGTCCCGTTACCTGAGACAATATAATCAAGGGCTTTTGACGCTGGTATTGGTTTCCGGTAGGGTCTATTAGCTGTTAAGGCATCATAGACATCTGTTACAGCAATAATCCTGCCAAAAAGGTGTATGTTATCACCACCAAGCTCATTTGGATAACCTTTACCATCATAACGCTCATGATGTTGTAAGACAGCCACATAGACTTGGGCTGGAATCTCAAAAGTCGCCTTAAGGAAATTGTAACCTAACTTGACATGTTGCTTTACTTCCTTGTACTCATCCGGAGCAAGGGAAGTAGGCTTATGAAGTATCTCAGAATTAACAAACATCTTACCAATATCATGTAAGATGGCAGCCAAACCAAGGTTTTGTAAATCATCTGTCCCTAGTCCAAGTTCCATACCCATCAATAAGGACAGTATTGCCACGTTAACAGAATGAAAAAAAGTATAGTCGTCATGAAATTTTAGGTCAATCAAGTTTACGAGTGTCTCGTCTTGGCTTAGTATCTGGTCTATGATACTGCCAACTAGTTCTTTGGTCTGGATGACTTTCTTGTCTACAACGCTTTTGTCCACCTTATGACTGCCTGAATAAACACAGATGTCCCTAATCATATCAACAGCGCTCATCCTAAGCTCATCTGGAATGACATCTTTCACAATGATATCTGAGCTAAACTCATCATCAATGTAGATACCCTGATAGCCAAGTTGTTTGATTCTATCAATATAGCCTAGTCGTACATTAGTGCCTTTTCGTAACATGAGTTGGTTGTTTACGTCATAGAGATTCTTGCCACAGACCATCCCAGCAGTTAGTCCGCTGATAGGAATGTAACGCATGAGTACACCTTCTGGGGGGGTGATCTATCTATGTCTCACTCTATCTTTAGTCATAGAACCAGGCCCCCCCGTGTTACGTTAGGTCCTATGCACTATATATATCGTCACTTATGAAGAAATTCTTTAATCCATTCATTGGTAATATATGGTATTAGCTCTGGATCAAACTGGCTAACTCTATCAACCTTGATTTGACTAATCAAGTCACTGACCGTCAAACGTCCTGATTGGATATCAATAACACCATCAGCTATAACACTTGATAAGTGGATGATTCTCGATGCGATTGGAATCTCCTCACCTTTAAGGCCTCTTGGCATTCCAGTCCCATCATATAATTCATGATGTGACAATATAGTATTGCATATAGACTTATCTTCACCAAGAGCATTAAGGATTGAATAACCTTTTTCAGTATGATTGAATCTTTCTTCATGTGCCTCATAGTTATTGGCATATACTTGGATGTCACCATTAACTGCTAAACCAATGTCTAGTAGGTCTATGGCTCTTAATACCTTTTCTCCTTCAGATGAACCTAATTTAATCCACTTCATCAAGTCTTCACTTATTCTTATTAGCATATTTTTTTTCTAGATCTATAGTTAGTAATAGTACCCTCTATTCTCTCAATCATTGCATCAATTATTCTGTTTTTGGAATCAGATTTCTTAAGGGTTTTATTTTGGTACATCAAACTCTCTGCTTCTGAAAAAGCACTTTCATATGAGAGTAAGTTGTCTTCAATCAGTACGCCTCCTACAGATGCAAAGAACTCACAGTCACCAACAATAACAGGATTTTTTTTCTATTCTATTGCCAATCTCAATATGACAGTCCTTGCCACATGAGGCATATACACAACAAATTCATCACCAGATATTCTATAAGCATAGCCTTTATCCAAAGCAACATCTTTTAGTACCTTTGCCACTTCACATATCACGAAATCCCCCCCTTCTTGATGACCAAAAGTATCGTTGATAAACTTTAGATGATCAATGTCTATGACGATGAGTGCCATTGGCAATAAGCCTTGTTTTATCAACTTGTCATAGTTTTCTACAATCGAAACCCTATTAAGAAGCCCCCCCGTTAGCATATCATGATGGGTCATATACTTAAGTTTGTTTCGGCTAATAGTATTACGAACAAGCAAGTATATGATACAAATAATGATAAGAAGTAAACATACAAGAGCAAGGTATGTATTTTGCCTTATTAAGTCCTCATGAGCCTCAACTTCTCTTTCTCTTTCATTGGCTACTGTAACGTCTATGATAATTGAGAATAAAAACACTTTTTGACCTATGGTTATTGGGTATGAATACACTTCGACTTCTTTGATCTCTCCACTTCGAACCATATGCCTAAACTCGAAATAATTTCTGTGGTCAGATTTTGCCTTAGTCATTTCAAGACTGACTTGGTCTGGACTCAGCATATTAAAATCATTTATGTTCATTGTCTCAAGTGTTTCAATGGAATAACCATAGAAATCGGAGGCAGCAATATTGGCATATGTAATAGACCCATTGTCTGGTCGATGATAAGCATCACTGCACCATGGTTCAAAAACCAATCATGTCCTTCAACCTGATCATCCACATCTTCTTCTCCATAAATGCTTGATGAAAAGAAGGTCAATACACCTATTAATAGAGTCAATACCAGGGTATTTATATACCATTTTCTTGGAGCCATATTATGCGCCTCCTTATACGAATATACCTATGTATATTATACCACTTGAAAAATGAACATGCATAAATAAGCAACAAAAAAAAGGAAATCTCTATGCTTAATAAAGATTTCCTTCTAGTCTATTTACCACCACTTAATCAAATCAGTAACACGATTCCTAAGTTCAACAAAATCATCGGACGCTATATCCCTAGGTCTTGGCAAATCATTGACAATGATTTCCTTAACATTGGTTGGTTTGTTGGATAAAACCATAATTCTATCACTTAAATAAACAGCCTCTTCGATGTTATGGGTTATAAAAACTATGGTTCTTTTTGTTTTCTGCCATAACCTAATAAGCTCATCCTCAAGCTTGTATTTAAGGGTTAAATCCAGCTGACCATAAGGTTCATCCATAAGCAGCAGGTCTGGTTCTATTGCAAAGGCTCTTGCTATAACAACTCGCTGAAGCATACTCGAAGATAGTTGACTTGGATAGTAATTCCTGAACTTTTCAAGTCCAACCATTTCAATCACTTCATCTACCCGTTCTTTTATGATTTCAGGCGCAAGCTTCTTTATTTTCAAACCAAACTCAATGTTTTCCTCAACCTTCAACCATTCCATTGTTGAGTTCTCCTGAAAGATGTAAGCAAGGTTATGTTTGACTGGGTCTATTTCTTGACCGTCGACTTTGATTGTCCCAGAATTTAAGTCGTATAACTTTGTCAAACTGTTGAGAAAAGTGGTCTTTCCACACCCTGTAGGCCCTACAATACATAGGAATTCACCGTCTTTTACATCAAAACTTATGTCGTCAAGGACCAACAAGTCTCCAAAAGCTTTTGTTAGGTTCTTTACTTCTACTTTTACATTACTCGTTCCCATTATATTTCTCCTTATAGTGTGGCATCAACAGCTTGGGTAATCTCTTTTCTCAATTGTAGAAAGTCATGAGAAACATAATCTCTTGGTCTTGGCATATCCACAACATATTCTTTGGCTACCCCCCCAGTTGGGCAATTTTTGAGTAGGATAATTCTATCTGCAAGATAGATGGCTTCTTCAACATTGTTGGTAACAAATACAACGGTTCTCTTTTCTTTAGAGCATATTCTCTCTATTTCTTCTTCCATAAGATAACGTGTCTGTGCATCAAGTGCGCCAAAAGGTTCATCCATAAATATAACGTCTGGGTCGTTGGCATATGCTCTAGCAATGCCAACCCTTTGTCTCATTCCACCGGATAGTTTCACTGGAAAGGTCTTTTCAAAACCTTCAAGTCCAACCAAATCAATGTAGTGTTGAGCTTTTTTTCTTCCACTCTTTTTTCTTCATTCCATTCATTCTAGGCCCAAAGCTGACATTTTTCATGACTGTAAGCCATGGGAAAATGGCCATGGTCTGAAATACCATACCCCCCCTATCTTGTTTAGGACCATCCACCACATTGCCGTTGATTTTCACTTGACCTGCAGATGATGGCTCAAGACCAGACAAAATATTTAAGATGGTGGTTTTACCACACTGTCCAGGTCCAAAAAGTACCACAAACTCATTTTCCTTTATCTCAAGGTCAAGGCCTTTGATGACTTCATTGGTCTCGTCCTGCTTTCTATTTTTTTGCATAAAATGTCTTGCCAACACCCTTGCACTCAATCATTACTTTCCTCTGATTGTCCATGAACATAGTCTCCTCTCAGCAAATCTCATAATGGTTGCTAGGACAAATCCTACAAGTCCAATGGCAACCATACCACATAGAATCTGTACCGTATTTGCCGTATTCATACCCATATTGATAATCCATCCAGCACCTTCATATGAACTAACCATCTCTGCTGCTAGTACCGCCATCCAAGATGTTGATAGGGATACTTGAAGACCAGCAAAAATATAAGGGACAGCACTTGGCAGTATAATGTTAAAGAATATTTGAATCTCATTGGCGCCTAGTAGTTTTGCAGCACCTATAAGTGTTTTATCCACATTGTTGGTACCATCATAAGAGTTAAGAACAACATTGGCAAAGCCACCCATAAATATGATAAAATACTTAGCGTTTTCACCGATACCAAACCATAAGATTGCAAGGGGGGGAATCCAAGCAAGTCCTGGTATAGGTCTTATGATGTTAAAGAGTGGTCTTACTATGGCATTGATTGTTTTGGAATACCCCCCCATAGCCACACCTAATATGACACCACTGACTGATGACAAACCAAAGCCAATCAGTACACGTTTCAAACTAAAGTAAGTATGTCCATACAAGGTATATTTTCCAATAGGTTCAGTAATGGACTTAAAGAAATACTTGAACACATCCGCAGGGTAAGGAAATACCAAAGATACCGATGTATACCTGACCGATAAATCCCAGACCACATAAACAAATAGGAATGCCAATATAGCCATGGTTATTTTTTTTGAATATCTATTTTTGTTTTTAACATATTATCTCCTTATGAACCTTTTTTTTCCATAAATGACAAAATGGCTATCAATATGGCACCAACACCAGATATAACAAACATACCCATGACAATAATATCTGGTCTACAAATAGTTCTTGATATTTGAAGCATATAACCAAGACCTTTTGAAGCTGCTACTAGCTCTGCCGCTACAACCGTCATCCAGGAAACACCTAGTGATACCTTAAGCCCTGTAAAGATCATTGGCATGGCTGTTGGAATGGCTACTGTTCTTAGTATGGTCTGTTTGGTCGCACCAAAGGTTTTTGCCACATTAATATGAACCTCACTGGTTTGCTTAATCCCTGTATAGGAGTTGATAATACAAGGAATGCTACCAGAAATGAAGATAACCATGGCCTTTGACTCAATGCCGATTCCAAATAGGAGAATCATAATTGGTACCCACCCAATTGGTGGTATTGGCCTTATTAAATCAAACATTGGCTTAACAAATAGGTCGACTGGTTTGTACCATGCCATTGCTATGCCAAGTGTAATCCCAAAGACAGCGCCAAGAACATAGCCTGATAAAGTCACCTTTAAACTGGCCATTATATGTTCTATTAGAATGGATCCGTCTGGGTTAGCTTCGTATAATTTAATAATGAATATCCTTAAAACTCTATAAGGACTTGGTAATGCGTACTCAGGGAAAAATCTAAATATATCTGTGGAAAGTTCCCATATCCCGATAAAGGCTAAAAGAGAAACAACAGACATTATTAGGTATTTTTTTATTTGCTTTATTTTCCATAATCTTATCCTTTCCCATAAAATGGGTATAAAAAAAGGCGGCCCCCCCTTATGTTGCCGCCCTTTTCTATTAATATTTACTCGTCAAATGCAGCATCAAGGATAGCCTGACCCATTTTGTCAGCCATGCCTTTTAGTTTGCTTTCTTCAAGTTTACCAACTGACACAAAGAATCTTGCCATATCAAGTTCATAAGCACCAATTTCAAGTTGTCTTGCTTCGTCTGAAGTAATCAGTGGCTTAGCTTCACATTCTGCCTTAACAACTTCAATTTCTGTTTCATTTCCGTTGTCTGCATACCACTTGGATACTGCTGCGATTTTTTCATCATAATCTGCTTCTAAGATATCATAAGTGCCATATAGAGCTCGTAGGAATTTTGCACCTAGTTCAAACATCTCAGGATCTTCATACTTCTCTTTAGGCATAATTATTGTTTCATACAATGGTGTCTTTAGTTGGTATAAGTCAGCAACCATTACCCAATCATCTTGCGTTTGAGAACTGTATGGTTGAACAAGTGCAGCTACATCACCTTCACCTGTTTTAAATGCTTGATATACTTGAGCAAAGTCCATATGGATTGGTTCAACTTCGCTAGTTTTAACCCCCCCTAAGGCACCTAGCCATTTTTCAGTCATTAACTGACCTGTTGTACCACTTGTTTGAAGAATTTTAACTCCTTGAAGTGATGCTGGATCTCCAAGAATCTCTGGGTAATCAGGGTTATGTCCAATAACTTTAGCTATGTCAGAATCTTTTCTAACCCACAGTGAGTTACCACCTGTTGCCGCTATATGTGATCCTACTGCGTATGCACCATAGTTAGCAACACCAAATAACCATGCACCACCTGTTGGTGAAATATCAAATTCGTCTGATGGCAATGCTTCGTTAATTGGCCCACCACTGGCGAACATCACTGGTTCAATCTTGAACCCAGCTGCTTCGTCTAATTTGTTGTCTATCATATACCCAATCGGAGCACTAAGATAATACGGCATAACAGCTACTCTTATAACTGGTAAATCTACTGCTTCTTCACTTGCCTCTGTTTCTGATGAGTCTGACTTGGTTGGTTCAGCAGCGGACTTAATCTCTTCTGCTGTCTTAGGTGCACACCCCCCCACGCCCATAGACACAACCATTACGATTACTAATAACAATGATAACATTTTTTGCATTTTTACTTCCTCCTTAGATTTGTTTGGTTGATACTTCATCAACACTATTTGCACAAAGTCTGGAGGAAGTTATGAGCCTCACTCCAACTTTGGAAGTGCCATTTCTAATATGTCTGTTTTCACATTTTCTTCAACCACCTTGACTTGTTTGGCATCAAGGCTTCCAATTTGGGCCATAAAGGTAGCGTATTTCTTCTCAAAAGTACCTAGTTCAAGTTCTTTGGCTTCTTCAGATGTTATAAAATGTTTCTCTTTTGACTCTGCCTTAACCAATCGAATTGTGTTGGGATTACCTGCTTCTTCATACCACTTCATGACATAATCATGTTTGGTGGATGACTTAGATTCAAGGACATCATTAGCCATGAATATTAAGCTTAAGAAAGTGGCAAGGTCTTCTTTTTTTTATTCTCATAAGCATCTTCTGATGCAATAACAACTTCATAGAATGGGTAATTAAGTTCTTTGAAACTAGCAATCTTCTTGTAACCAAGTTCCTCTGCTAAATATGAATATGGGCTGACTAGCGCACCAATCTCACCTTCACCACGGGTAAATGCCTCGTAGGTAGATTCAAAATCCATATCAACAATTGTAATGTCTTCATTTCTAACCCCCCCAATGGTTTCAAGCCATCTAAAGGTTAATAACTGGGCTGTTGTCCCCCCCATTTCAAGAAATACTGTCTTGTTCTCTACTGTAGCTCTGTCACCATAGACATCAGGATAGGTAGGGTTAAAACCTTGAACCTTAAAGAGTTCTGAATCCGCATCAGCATAAAGGGCGTTGCCACCATTGGAATAGATATATTCCGCTATGACTTTGGCATTACTTTCTACAACACCAAATACAAAAGACCCACCAATTAAAGCAACATCCACATCACCTTTAGCCAATGCTTCGTTTTCCTGTACCCCCCCACTTGGGTATACAGACAGTTCAATCTTAAGACCATGTTTCTCATCCAAGTTGTTTTCAAGAATATAGGATAATGGTGTGCCAAGAAAATACTCATTGGCTGCCACCCTAATAACACTAAGGTCTTCATAGTCAATATTATTTTTTTCCTGATTGCCTTTTGTGGAACATCCTGTCAACATAATGACCATACATAAGGCTACTAAAATTACTTTTTTTTCATAAAGACATCCTCTATTCTTTACACTTAATATGTTAGCATTTATGGTTACGAATCCAATGAACTGGACTGCTTAAAAGAAGTACTATCTTGATATTACATTGGCACTGAATAAGACATGTTTCATTATCTTGCCATTGTTTTTCATATATTGACTTTAAAAGATCAAAAGGTCTGATTATGAGAAATCAGACCTAAAATCATGTGGTGATTGGTTCATTTTCTTTCTAAAGGTTCTAGAGAAATAACTAAGACTGTTATAACCAACCATTTCGGCTATTTCATTGATTTTCATATCTGTCATCTTCAGCATATGACATGCTACTTTGATTCTTTGGTCTGTCAGATAATTGCCAAGTGTGTCACCAGTCTCCGATTTGAAGAGCCTGCATAAATACTCTAGGTTTAATCCTAGGTAATCCGAAACATCACCAATGGCCTCAATGACTGCATACTTTTCTCTGATATAGGCCATGGCTTTGTTAACATATTTGGAATAGTTGCCATCATCTGCTTCCACCACATCAAAGGCACTAACCACAAACTCATTGATGATGCCTTCCATGGCCTCAATACTATAGGCCAGCTGTATTCGCTCTTGATATTTTGAGGCATTCCTTCTTTGATCTTCACTGCTAAACCTTAGTTTAAACAATTTGTAGGTGGCAATAAAATCGATGAGTGATTGTTTGATTGTTTCTATGTCTGCATACTTACGTTCTTTTAGATATTCAAAAAAAATCATCTAAGGCAATCTTGGCCTTATCAAAGCTCATCATATTAATCAATTCAATAATCTGATTCCGTCTATTGACCAGTCCATCAAGGGTATCCCTTGTTAAGGCTTCATAGGATGTGTACATACAATTAGGCCTTGTATCATAATAAGACATGCCAAGAGCCATTAGACACGATTGAATGGCGTCCTTAAAATAGATGTTTTCATTCAATACTTCACTTGTACCAACAGGCGACTTAGTTAAACCTTCGATTTCTTTAGCAAGGGCCAATATGTGGTTATACAATTCCATATGACTGTTTGAATGAACAAGCTGGACCACATAGACAATCTTATCTCTGTCATAGCGATAGATTCTACCAGACTCGATACCATCAATTTTGTAAGCAAGATTGATGAATATGGATAAGTCAGCATCACTTTGTAGATGGGACATGAGGACAAATTGATTGTTGTTTAGCTTGCCAATATCATCGATGATATCACTGACTTCATTTTTCACACCACCAAAGGCTGATTTGAGGGATACATTGTCATCAATGGTAAACTTCGATGTGATGACTTCTTCTTTCCTTTGGGCATAATTATCAACAATGTCAAGCAAGGTCTCTGGATTAATCTCGTTTTTCAGAATATATTCTGACGCGCCATACTTAAGTGACTTACGAGCCAACTCAAAATCATCGTGGCTGGTCAGCATAATCACATGTGCCTCCCTGTCGTAGGCCTCAATAGCCTGAAGCAGGTCAATGCCATTCATATTGGGCATCTTGATATCTGCAAAACAAATGTCAGGCTCATATTTCTTATAGGCTTGTAATGCCTCTCTGCCATCTTTACAAACGTCAACAATCTCAATCTCCCTATCCAGTGATGTAAATGCATGTTTGAGCCATTCTCTTATAGGTAACTCATCATCTACTATAAGTATTTTGATTTTTTTCATTAGTCAAAGCCATACTGATTCTCCCTTTGAACAGATGTGACATATCTGATTATTGAGTATAACTACTTATTACTAGTCATTGCTATGCCTAGTTTTCAGGTATCAATAAAGACACTTCAACACCACTGCCAACTTCACTTTTTATTCCAAGCCCATATTGATTGCCGTAATGTAACTTTATTCTGTTCTCTATATTTTTCATACCGATTAGGTTGGACTGATTGTCCTCCTCTTTGTTACGCCATAAAGTAGAGGTCACTGCTTGATCCATACCCACACCATCATCACTGACAAGAATCTTAATGCCTTCTTGGACACTTTTTATGTGAAGGGCAATGTTGACCACTTCTTTGTCATCACCTGTACCATGTAATATGGCATTCTCGATTAAGGGCTGTATAATCATTCTTAGTATTTTACTATGAAGTATGGTGTCATCACAGTGCATGTCAAAATTAAAACGGTCTCCATAACGATACCTTTGAAGGGCAATATAGTCTTCAATAAACTTCAGTTCTTCAAAAATAAAAATCTCACGGTCCTTATAAGACAGGACGTATTTCATAATGGCTGTGAAGGCATCAACAATACCCACCGCCTTCTTCTTATCACCCATGTCTACCATACATTTTATAGAGAAGAGTGTGTTGTATAAGAAGTGAGGGTTGATTTGAGATTGCAAAAAGCCCATTTCCGCGTCGTGTTTATCAGATTCTTCTTTCTTAACATCCTCAACCAAAGAGGTGATTCTACCATTCATTTGATTACACTCTTCACATATTCGGTCAATCTCCTGCCAGCCTTTAACGTCAAAGACAATCTCATCGTTACCCTGACCACCAACCTGCTCTAGTTGTTTACACAGTTCAAGGAGTGGGGGGGCTGTTGTTCTCGACGATATGGCAATAATCAAGCCAAGACATGCCGCAAAGACGATGACCACAACAAGGATAATATAATTCCTAATTCGCTTCAGTGGTGCTAGTACTTCTTCAAGAGGAATCTCTTCCACCAATAACCATTCATAACTTGTATTGGTATATTTTGAGAAAAGATATTTGCCATCGTTTTTGCTGATAATCTTATAATCATCCCCCCCTGCAAACAACTTGGTTAGGACATCCATATCATAGAAGTTGATGCCAATCATGTTCTTATCACTATGGGAGAGGATATTCCCCCCCTTATTATCCACAACATAGATTTCATTTTTATTAATTAGATTGGAATAGGTCCTGGATATGCCAAGCTCACTGGTAGAAAACAATGTAATCCCTATAACTTCCATGGTCTCAGGATTAGTGATGCTTCTTGCAATAGAAAAAAATGTAGTTGTCACTGTCACTTTCTCTATAGGTGGATATCCAAACAGGTTGACCTTTGGCTTTTAGAACCTCAGAGTACCATAACTCTTTTTCATATTCCTCAAAATGTCTAACATTAGCCACTTCATCTGAATCATATGAAAATCCATTATCAAGATGAAAGCTATAAGATAAATCTATATCCAGGGCCCTAATGGTTTCATCTGACAGCTTGTCAATCTGGTGAAAATTCTCAACAATTAGCCCCCCCTCTTCATAGCCACTAAAGGCCTCGCCATCATAATAGTCAAGTATGGCATTGTTAAAATGATAGAAGTTGGACATAACCATTACTTTTTCATTTAGAGCCGTAACACGTTCTGATATTTGAGACAAAACATCAATCCTTGATTTGGCAATTTGCTCTGTCATTGTTGTTGAGAATATGGTATAAGAAATAAAGCCAATAAGGATTATTGACACAGCCAGAACAAGGGTTAAAAACCCTATAAGGATACTTTTTAGACTAAATGATTTCTCCATGATACGCCCTCTCCAACTTGTATTGCTTATTTTATATTAGCACAGAAATCATGCGTTTCGCATATTTTTCCTATATTGTCTTGGTGTAATGTAAAAGGTTTTCTTGAATATTCTTGAGAAATAGTTGTAATCATGGATGCCACATAAGTGTGCTACATCCTTGATTTTCAAAGAAAAATCCTGTAATAATTCCTTGGCTTTCTTCATTCTCAAATCCCTCAGATAGGTACTAACGACATGGCAGAATTCTCATACATTGAGTTGTAGAGTGTTGATTTACTAATATCAAAATGTTGACATACGACGTCCTGGCTTATCTCCTCACTCAGATTTTCAACCAAGTATTGATGGATCCTCTCAAACAAGCCACTACGTTCTATATGAACAATATTCTTAAAGCACAGGTAAGCTGCGCAAGCATGCATAATACTTGCAGCTGCTTCCATTTCAGCCCGGCTCAGTTGTTTGAGTTTATAGAATGCCTCTTTGTAACTTGCTTCGTCAATACCATACTTCGCACATCTGTGTTTGATATTGGTCCATTGGTAATCAATGGCTTCTTGATCTAGAAGTTGGCCGACCATAACATAGCCAATAATATTTTGGTTATCCATTATTGGAGCAATGGCTTCATAGAGCCCATATGACATTTATAGACATAGAGCTCTTTCGTCTTATTCACTATGTCAAAGCCCTTTCTATCACACCTACGGCACTGGCTATATACGGCCTCTTCTTGACGAATTATGTTACAGAAACTCCAACTCTTTTTGGGCAATAAGCTGATAGGCTGGTAATGTTTGTCATAGAAACCAATGCCTATACCAAGCAATAAGTGATAGTCTGATAGAACCTTTTCTATTTGATGATTGTCGAATCCTAATGCCATAATGCCACACTTTCTCAAACTGTAATTTTTACCAATAATTAGTGATATATGCTATTATTGTCCACGATTGCTATTATTGTATCATGGCACTTGATAGACTACAACTAATGATATAACAATCGTTGGATTAGATATGAGGAGGCTATAATGGCAATCAATCGAGAACTTTTTAACATGAATTTATCTTGGCGGTTTCACGATGGCGATATACATGCACACAACATCAACACGGTCCATGACCATTTCACTAGGCCAGAGTATGTGAAGGCTGGCAACAATGGTTTGGCTTATACATCTTATGATGACAAGGCGTGGCCACTTGTGAACCTTCCCCCCCATGATTTTGTTGTTGAGCGTAATACATACGATACCGACACCCCCCCAAGTTGTACCGGCTCTTTTGAAAAGGGTATTGTATGGTACCGTAAGACTTTTGATATTCCAGTTGAAGACCGAGGTAGACGTCTTTTTATACAGTTTGATGGTGTCTACAGAGACTGCGAAGTGTGGCTTAATGGAAACCTTGTAGGTCGTCATGTTGGTGGCTATATGGGCTTTGAGCTTGAAGTGACTGAACTCATGCATTATGGTCATGTAAACAGTTTCGCCATCAAAGTGGACGCGACGGAATATGAGGGTTGGTGGTATGAAGGTGGTGGTATCTACCGGGATGTAAGACTGCTAAAAACTGGGCAAGTGCGTATCAAAGATGACGAAGTCCAGGTCATTGTGAATGACATCAACCTTCAAAAGAAAACCGCCTCTGTCACCCTAGAAGGTATAATTGATTTTGCCTATATGAATCAATCCAATGAAGGGTATCACGTCAGCGTTGATATCATCAATCCAGCTGGAGACATTGTAGATAGTAAGACCCTAGAGCTAGATGGTCAAGCCCATAGACAAACATGTTTTTCAACTGAGTTCGAGTTATCCAATGTGGACCTCTGGGATTTGGCTAATAGACATCTCTATCTAGCAACAGTTAAGGTTGAAAGTAATATGAATATAGATACCTATTCCACTAACTTCGGCATAAGAACCATTGAATTCACGTCACATAAAGGTTTTGAACTTAACGGCCAAACCGTCAAGCTCAAAGGTGTTTGTGGACATGATGATTTTGCAGGTGTTGGTGTTGCTCTAACCAAGCCCATAATAAAACATAAAATCGATTGTCTTATGGCTATGGGTGTAAACGCTTATCGATGTGCCCATAACCCACCAGACCCAAAATTCTTACAACTCTGTGATGAAGTTGGTATGTTGGTCATTGATGAAACCAGGTTATCCGGTGTCAATAGCGACGATCTTGGTGACTATGTTGCAATGATAAAGAGAGATCGTAACCATCCCTGTATTATTTCATGGTCAATGGGCAATGAAGAGATGGCTATCCATGCCACAGAAATAGGTGTTCAGATATTTAAGAAGATGACCGCTATTGGTCAGCTCTATGACACATCTAGACCATTCTTATATGCAATCAATGCAGATTATGACCGTATCGTCAAATTTGACCGTGACCATGGTTTAGTCCAGAACCCTGTTGGTCTTAACTACTTCGTCCCCCCCCATGATGATGATATCTATGCAACCATGCACAAGGACTATCCTGACTTATGTATGCTTAACACAGAAACAACTGGCATATGTTCAACCCGAGAATTCGCACTGCCTTATGATGACAGGAGTCTTATGAGTCCTAATGTTGATCAAATCACTGTTTGGGAAGACAAAACCTATGAATCCAAAGTAACCTGCTATGGCAATTGTCGACCTGTATGGGGGGGAATGAGTCCAGAGACCTCTTGGAAAGTCCATGCTGACCGAGTCTACTCAGCCGGTGTCTTCTTGTGGACTGGTTTTGATTATAGGGGGGGTGAAGTCTTCCCATATGACTACCCTGCCACCATTACATTCTTTGGCATCATTGATTTATGTGGTATTCCAAAAGACTGGTTCTACTACATGAAAGCACAATGGACTGATGAAGTGGTCCTTCATCTATTGCCACACTGGAATATGAACATCCCGGAAGGCACATCAGTTGATGTTTGGGCATTCACTAATTGTGACCAAGTGGAGTTGTTCCTAAATGGTGTGAGCCAAGGTAAGAAAGCCTGTGTGCAATATGGCCATATTGAATGGCCAGTCACTTATGAGCAAGGGACGATTGAAGCCATTGGCTATAAAGATGGTCTTGAGATTATAAAGGATAAAAAAAAGTGACCGCAGGCCAAGCTGACAAGTTGGTTTTAACCTTGAACAAGAGCGACTTGCTTGCTGACCATGAAGATGCATGTATCATTACAGCCCATCTTGAAGATGTGATGGCAATATGGTCATCACATCAGAAGAGGAAGTCGCCTTTGAATTCCAAGGTCCTTGTCGATTCCTTGGTACTGGTAATGGAGATCATCTTGGCTCTGAACCAGATAAAGAACCAAAACGAAGCCTATTTGCAGGCAAATGTATTGCCATTGTTGGCTCAACATATGAAACTGGTATAGCAAAAGTCACAGGTACCTGGTCTAATCAAATTGTATCTCTAGATATAAATATTACCGAGACTAATACAATGAAAGTCATTGAATCAACTACAGCAAAGCAGACTCTTAAAAGAGACAAAACAGCTGCTGATGGTGGTTTTTAGAAGAAAATTTCATATGAATATAGGCGAGAATCCATCTAAGGAATTCTCGCCTAATCTTACTATAATCTTCCACTCTGTTATCGTAACTATGTAGAAACCTACCTACTTGTTAATCATATCCAACAATCTTGTTACTACCACCATTGTTTCAGCTCGTGTTGCTAACATGTCTGGTGCAATTGTTGTTGAAGTACGACCATTAATGATGCCATTCTTAATAACTAAAGCCACGGATGCTTTATTTGCTTCTGATAACTTATCTATATCACTATAACCAACGAGAATATCCTCAACTTCTTGGTCAGTGATAGATATATAATCACCCGTATACTTAAGTGCATCTGCAATAATTACCATCATATCTTCACGAGTAATATCCACTTCTGGGTTGAAGTTAACACTGCTGCTAAGTATACCGTTTGAATAAGCATTCTCAATTTCTGTATAATACCACTTAGATTTACTGACATCCCCCCCATATGGCATATCGCCAACATCACTCTTACTTGAGTCTACTGCTCTTACAATAAGGGCAACAAACTCTGCTCTACTGGTGTTATTATCAGGATCAAATACCAGTTCACTTTTTCCTTTGGTTATATGTTTTGAAGCCATTGTTTCAATATAATTTCTTGCCCAATGGTTTTCAATGTCTTTAAAAGTTTTCTGATACGAAAGGACTGTATACAAGCTAAAATGGTCTGTTGAGAATATCAATTCACCTGTTTTTTTCATTAAAGTGACCGCCCACATATTCCCACTCTTTTGAGCTTTCATTATACCAGTATACACCTAATGTATGGGCATCCATCGTTGCTAATTCAGACTGAGTCAGTTGTATTTTAATGGTTAATGCTTGATCAAATGATGTTACCTCTTCCTCATTTTGACTTGTGTGCACACTAGCACTAAAATCAAACACTCGATTCCCCCCCACACTAAACAGTCCATGATTTTCATCTTCCATCGTGTTCTTGGCATAATCATCTATATTTTTGTTCTCAACCACTTTCACACTTAGCTCAAGGCTCTCACCATAGTTAAGACCTAAAGAATCCATTGCATCAAATGGAATATTGATATCAACCTCTTCACCATCAATTACGAGATGCTTCTCTGATTTCTCTAGTTCATTAAAAACCACTGGTTCGATGGTAATGACTTGTTCACCATCATCGCTAGCCACTTCAATAACAACCTCATCTTCATCCGCGCCAATATTTTCTCGAATTAGACCTAATGTAATCTGCTCATCAGGTAAATCAAGTAAATCTTCTGCAGGAGGTAATACGAAGCCTCCCCCCCCTCCACCAGCCGGAATGGTTACAGGTGGGTTTACCGGTGCTACATATACGGTGAAATTAATTGTTCTAATCTCTCCCGCTAAAGTGACACCACTTGCTGCTATTCTAATCATCAAAGTAACATCAGAATTTAAATCCGGTAATGATCCTCCATACCTTTGCCATGTTCCATTTGCATCGGACTTATACTCCATAGTCGAGTTCAATCCTCCCAATGTATTAGCATCGTCATCCGCTGTAAGATTTGGTTTACCTGGACCACTTAGAATGTCTATTACACAGTTTTTACTGGCAACATCATTGGCCGTCGCTCTATATCTAATGCGAATGTCATCGGATGCAGTCAATGCATTTATTTCATTAGCAGATAAGATGTGGTCATCTTCATTAATACCAACATAGCTTTGACCACTATCAATACTATATTCCATAGTTGTAGTAGAACCTAATAAAATACCTGCACTGGCTCCATCAAAGGAAAATGTCGCTTCTGGCGCATCTCCTGGTATTGCAACTAGTGAAATAGAACACCTATCACCGATGTCCTCAATAGTGATAAAATCATCTCCGAAGTTGGTAAGATTCAGAACCAATCCACTCGTTGAGATACTATCTATCACACTATATGTACTAAGCGAGTGAACCCTAATCGTATTATCATCGGCACCAAAGAACATCAAATCATTTGGCTCATCAAAGGCCATTGCTCGAAAATCAAAGCCAATATCCATAACTTGATCATCTATATCCAGTTCACCGTCACTCAAATCAAAGAAACTTCCATCACCATCAAATAAGAATTGACCATCTGGTGATACCCACATTATCTCATCAGTATCAATATCACTATAGGTCCAACCATAATTGGTTGAATGAATCAGACCTTGCTCATCAAGTTGAAAAACATCAAATCCTTCCATAGAACTTGCTCGTTCCATTAAATATATTTGATTGGTCAATTCACTGTAGGCAATGACCGATTTGTAGGTGGTAAGTATTGTACTCAGTTCTGTAAAATTAATAGTTTCAAAGGAAATCATATCTGTATGCTGATCTGAACCACTCGTGATAATGATATTCCCAAGCTTATCGATGACCATATCATACGGATCAATACCTATATCAACTACCCTTTCAAGACTTTGGCTTTGAAGATTTACAATACCTAAAGCCCCCCCTTCTTGGTCATCCCATACAGACTTATGTTCACCCTTCAGTAGTGCAACATACAATAAATCATCATCCATTACCAAAGCCTCGGTACCATAGTCAAATGGTATTACCCACGTATTATCGCCATCATAATCTAAGGCAAATAACTTCATACTTTCAACATCTGTAAGATACACGAAATGCCTTTGACTATCAAATATACTATCCCCCCCCGGCTCAAAATTCATTAGATAATTATAGTCTGATACTGCCTCTTTAAACTCAATAGTAACAGCTTCACTTGCCAAAGTCAGTCCTGTTGGGGGGGCATATCTAACACCAACCCTTTTGTCACCTACGAAAGTGATTGGCGCATTATATGTAACCCACTCATCTTCGTCTATCCTATACTCCATTGTTTCATCAAGACCATATAGAGTATCGTACCCGTCATTCCATACCAATGAAGGTATATCGTCTTCACTAACAATATCTATGGTCTTCACTAAATCAGACCCTCCAGGTAGGTTCTGATTTAACCTGATTTTCAGATCACTATTTGCACTTATATTCTCAATCTCTTCGTCAGATAAGTGCATATTATCTCTTGTCACAGCCTTGTATATGGAACCACCATCAAGGCTGTATTCCATCTGAGTTGTAGCACCCATCAAATTGTAACGATTGTCACCATCCATGCTAATTGAAACATTACCTAGATTTACATAAACTGACGTAGGGATTCTCCTAATAATATAATTGCTACTGTCTATTTCTAAGAATACTAACTCATCACCACAAAGAACCATTTCCTGAACTGGTACAGCAAAATCCATTTCAGCTTTTTTTTGAAAAATCATTCAAATCATATGTTTGAAATACTGAAGGATCTCGATCAGAAGTATCTTTTTCTAGTATGAGAATTAATGAAGCTATTTGATCGACTAAAGCCTGATCAAAGCCATATGTCCAATCTCCACTGCTCATTTGGGCATCAAACATCATATTGGTTTCGCGATCCGTTGTAAGATTTATAACTGTGCCTGAACCATTTAACATTTGTAAACCTGAAGGCAGCATCAGCGACGAAGACCAGTAACCATAATCTCCATGATAAGGTGAATCATAATCGTCAACAATTTCTCCGGATGTATTAATATCAAAGTAGAGATAGTCTCTTGGACTCACATGATCTTTAAACCCATACACCTTGTCCAATGTATCACTATAAAATAGCAAGGTCATATCAGAAATTGTACCAACCACATCAATTTCTGTATATGTGATATTGTCATAACTTCTCAGATAAGTATGTTGTCCAGACCCACTACTAATATAAATATAACCTCGTTTGTCAACGGCAATGGAATATGGGTCAGTATTCACAGCAATCTTCTCTGATAATGTCATATTGCTTGTATCCACAATACCAAAGTATCCTCCCTGTTCACCATTACTATCATACCTTTGAGAACTATAGTCTACTTCCATCATACAGACATACAATTTATTATCATGATAGGTCATATTCCCAACATGCTGATCAAAAGAGATTGTTTCAACCACTTCTGTATCCATATTAAGGGCTTTTAGTTGCTTACCATTCCAATCCGTAAAATAAATAATTGGTTCATCTGGATGCTTTAAAATATCGTAAGGCTCAAAGTCAAAATATATTGCACCATCATATAAGACAGTTTCTAATGTTTTGACATCACTCCATAGCCTATTCATACCACTCAAACTGTTAGATGCGGCAATTCTCCAGTAGTAAGTTCTTCCCATTTCTAGGATATCACCTTCTGGCAAAGTAAAGGAATACCTAGAACCATCATACATTAAACCTTGGTCAATACTACCAAGGACATAATCCTTGTATAAGGTATCAAATGTATTACTTTCAGATATCTCCAAAATATACTCCTCGGCTTGGGGGGGTGCAATATCCCAAACAAAGGTTGGTTGACTATCCGAACTACCATCTTCTGGTAACACAGTATTCACTGCTGTAGCTGGTGAGCGTTCTTGAAGGTATATATCCATCGTAGCTTGATTGCCAAATACATCTATGTTCAAAATGTCTAAATAACTATAAGGGAATCTATCAACCTCATAAATATTACTATAATTCAAACGGTATGGCACAGCACTGAAATGATTATTCTGTCCGCTCCCTCCAAAGGGATCTGTGTTATCACCGTTGTTGTGCGGTACCCACAAATCCCAGTAACCGTCTGCTTGCTCAATTTCGACACCAATACGTCCTTTAAAAGCATTGACCATATTGACATCATAAGCTAACTCTACGAATTCATCATCAATGTGCCAGATTAATACACCTTCACCTGGAAGAGCCTCATCATAGCCAATCTGTTTTCTATACTCAACTAGGTAATACTCTTTACCCTGTATACTACCTTTTGGCCAAACTTTGGCAACTGTACTAAGTCCACTTGTGTTATTAAGGGTTAATGATAACTGATCTGCTACTACAGGAATTGTATCGACCCAGCCCAAATACTCTCTACTCCATGGACTAAGACCTGAAGGTGTTGAACCTGCTGGTTCTCCATCTTTGTGATTCCAACTACCACTCCCCCCCATAATACCCCCCCAACTACCGATACCAAATGTAAGGCCATTATCAAAGTCATCTGTATCATAGAGATCTGGAAGCCCTATAGCGTGACCAAATTCATGACTAACTACGCCAAGCTGACAACTTTCTGGAAACATAATATAGTCTTTGGCCAAGGTACCATCAAGAGCTTCTGATGGTTGAATACTAGAGGCATGAGACCAGATATTATCTGAACTGCCCCCCCCTTCTTCTTGTCCTGAACCTGCATGGATAATCAGAATATTGTCAATATAACCATTACTGTCATATGGACTAAAATCAAAACCTTGATTATCCAATAATAAGAGTGCCTCTCTTGTTAATTCTGATATATGACCATTAGCATCATCAATGCCGCTAGAATCTCCACCATAATAAGCCATATCTCTTGAGCTAGTTACTATATCAGCAACGGTATAGTTAATAGATATACCGGACTGCCCACTAACATAATCTGAATTGAACTCATAGTAGTTCTTAAGTGACTCAGCCACTGTTTCAAAATAAGTTTTGTCATGGCCAACGTCAAAGGATTCATCCTGAAATTGCACTAACAGAATTAAGGCTTCTTCAGTACTTCCCGCCATGGGAACCTTACTACTGTCAACATAATGAATCGGACCTGATTGAACAGTCGCTGGTACAGTTTTCATTTTTAATTGTAGAAAATTGGATTCTTGTGCTTGATTGTCTTTGTATCCTGCTTGACCTCTATTGTTTTCTCCAAGGTCAAATTCTTCAGGATTTGGCGGCGTAAAATACACCAATGGTTCTTCACTGCTAAAGTCTTGGGCATTTTCAGACACATTAAATGTCATCATTGTAGCCGTAGCAGCAAAAACTAAAATCATCATACATATTAACTTTTTCATACGCTTTCCTCTCATCACTACATTTTTATTTATAGTTATATAATTGCATACTCTCCAAAGTCATAGAACTAATTCAAACCCCCCCTTATCATTAGCTCTAATGCAATTAACCTGATTATATAGCAAGTGTCATGACACCGTCAAGACATCTCTTTGAATCTGAAAAGTCAAAAAGTGAATTTAACTTGATTTTTCTGTGTTTTGTGTTATAATTTAGGTATAATACCAATACAAACAACTCAATACAACATAAATCAACAATTGTTAAAGGAGGCTATATGAAATATTTATTAGACACAGCCAATCTAGAAGACATCCGAAAAGGTACCGAATTTTTCCCTATTAGTGGTGTTACAACCAACCCAACCATCATCACTGAGAATGGTGGCAACTTCATAGAACTGCTAAAAGACATTCGTGGTATTATTGGTGAAAGAAAAATGTTACATGTCCAAACATTAGGTGAGACATGTGATGAGATTATGAAAGAAGCTTACTATTTGAGAGAGCAGATTACAGGTAACCTGTATGTGAAGATTCCAGTTACTAAAGAGGGTCTAAAAGCAATGAAGAAACTTGCCAAGCAAGATATGAGTATTACAGCCACTGCTGTATTTACTGCAAATCAAGCTTTGATGGCTGCTTGTAGTGGTGCCTCATTCGTTGCTCCATATGTCAATCGAATTGATAATGTCAGTGCCAATGGTGTTAATATTGTTAAACAAATTCTGACAGAACTTAAGGTCTACGGTATGCATACACAAGTTCTAGCAGCATCTTTTAAAAATGGTCAGCAACTTACAGAAGTAGCCAACATGGGTGTAGATGCGATTACCGTTCAATATGACCTTCTTAAGACATCAATTGAACACCCCCCCTTAACTGACATGAGTGTTGCAAAATTCATTGAAGACTGGGAAGGCACTTATGGTACTAAAAGTATTATTATTGACTAATCTACAAGATGAACTCTATAGCTGTTAAATAGCAAAAAACGAGACACTTCAGATGAAGTGTCTCGCTTAATTTATTATCAATAGATTGTTGGTTCATCTTATATCTATGGCTGACTTCTGCTAGCCTCTATTGCTATCAAACATGCCTAACAGTCCAACAAGTGCTGCAAATAGTATACCAGCTACAGGCCATACAATCCAAGTTGTACCCCCCCAAGCCATAGTCCATAGACTCCAACCAATGTATATGGCTGTTACCAGTGGCCAATAAAAAGCTGCAAAACTTTCGATTTTCTTAGTTTCTTCTTTCTTCGAAGGCTGGTAGTCTCCTTCGCCTATGAGGCAATTATAAGCACTATACCTTGCGGAAACAGGTACAATTAGGTAGACACCAAAGCCAACCATTAGGAAAAGTACAACCAACATCATAAGTACTAGGTTATTACTACCACCAAGAAGACTTGCCAGAAGTAGTGGAATAACACTTGTGATAAACATCATTACACTGATAGATACTTTCAAGTTGTATTTTGGTTTGAATTTCTCAAGCTTTTCTTTGATGATGCTACGTACACCATATATCAGTTCAAATTCGCCACTCTCAAATCGACTAATCTCATTGGTGTAACTTGTGGTTCTAATAAAGAAACTAACTGCAAGTGAAACCATGACAAACAGTAGTACTAAGCCAATGGCTGTAGCTGTATTAGAACTTAACGCAACATCACCCGAACTTGAAAGAGCCAATAACATCATAAGAGGTGCAACTGATAATATGACAATGAGAACGCCAATTGACGTTAATCTTGCTACATTCATCTTCTTATCAATATAGTCCTTTGCCATCTCAAGTGTTATCTTAAGAATACCTGGCTCATTGTCCTCGCTAATGGATTCTACTTGTTCAATATCATCTTTTACAAGATAGTCTGTGGATACGCCAAAGATTTCTCCAAGTTTAATAATTTTGTTCAAATCAGGAATAGAGTTGGCACTCTCCCATTTTGAAACAGATTGTCTTGATACACTTAATCTCTCTGCTAATTCCTCTTGTGACCATCCAAATTGCTTTCTAAGTTTAATAATTTTATCTGCTAATATCATAATTCAACTTCCTTTCGTCGTTTGATAAAGTAAATTGTTTATTCACTTTCCTTTGATTGAGTCAAGCATACCAATTCCTTTGGTTGCAGACTATCAAGCCGACTTATTAATTTGTCAACTGTTGGTTGCACCCCCCCTTTATTTACAAGGGGGGGTTTGACCATCTATGTTTATAGTTGACTTTGATGATTAATTTGTTTTCATTATAAATATAATAACATTTATTGGCCCAAAAAGACAAAATAGACATGCTAATATCGCACATGATATAATTGGAATACGACGATTTTTATAAAAAAACATATCAGGAGGTATCATATGTCCAACAACCAGAAGCCCAATCAGCTAGATTACATGATTACTAAGAGTCACAAGACTGCCATTATCATTGTCCTTGCCATTTTGTTATTGGCAATCGTTGGCACCAACGTATCTCACACACTCAAAAAACTCCCAATGACTCCTATCTTTC